>Ga0209425_10002101_pt1 | contig 22644 bp, 23 predicted proteins | sample COG_05_FD_184749 | JGI IMG/M metagenome (GOLD analysis project Ga0209425, IMG submission 184749) | Pelagic Microbial community sample from North Sea - COGITO 998_met_05 (SPAdes) (version 2) | ecosystem: Environmental > Aquatic > Marine > Neritic zone/Coastal water | place: Helgoland, sampling...
CTGGAACAACTTTCTTAGAAAAAAATGGAACTTTTACTAATACAGAAAGAAGAATTCAAAGAGTTAATCGAGCTGTACCTCCTTTGCCTGGTACTAAAACTGATGGAACAATTGTAACAGATATGATGCAAAAATTAGGATTTAATCAACCTGAATATGACGCTGATCAAGTTCTTGCAGAAATAGCTGATGTAGTTCCTTTTTTTAAAGGGGTAACAAGAGAAAGACTTGGTAAAATGGGATTACAGTGGCCAGTACAAGAAGATGGGACTGATACACAAATATTACACCAAGAAACATTTAAATTAGGAAAAGGACAACTTAAAAATTTTGATTGGAAAGAGTCTCATGAGATAGAAACTAATAAAAAAGATTATCCACTAATTTTAACAACAAGTAGGGTTCTTCAACATTATAACGCTGCTACGATGACAAGACGTACGAATAACATAAATATAGTATCTGAGGATTTATTATTAGTTCACCCAAATGATGCTAAAAAAAGAGAATTAAACACAGGTGATATAGGAAGACTTTATTCTGGTAGAGGTGAAGTAGCTTTAAAAGTAGAGGTTACAGATAAAGTTAAAGAAGGAATAGTATTTACAACTTTTCACTTTCCAGAACATATGGTTAATATGGTAACTGGTCATGGTAAAGATGAAGAAACAATGTGTGCAGAATATAAGGTTTCTTCTGTAGAAATTCAAAAAATATCCAATCAATTTAAAACAGAAGTTAAGCCAAAAGAAAACCAAGCAGAAGTTAGTTAATTTAAGATGTCCATTGGTTGGAGGTTTGATAACACTTATTCAAAACTACCCGAGTCTTTTTTATCAAATACATCTCCCACACCTGTAAAATCTCCAGAAATTAAAATTTTAAACAAAAAATTAGTTGAAGAATTAGGGTTAAATTTTTCTAATATAAATAATAAAAATGTATCAGCGTTATTTTCTGGAAATTCATTACCAGAAGGATCAAAAGCAATCGCGCAAGCATATGCTGGACATCAGTTTGGCCATTTTACTATGTTAGGTGATGGAAGAGCTATTTTAATTGGTGAGCACATTTCAAAAAATAATGAAAGATTTGATATACAATTTAAAGGCTCTGGAAAAACCCCTTTTTCAAGAAATGGTGATGGAAGAGCGGCACTCGGACCAATGTTGAGAGAATACATAATTAGCGAAGCTATGCATGCTTTAAATATTCCAACTACAAGAAGTTTGGCTGTTGTAAAAACAGGAGAAGAAGTTGTTAGAGAAGGCGTATTACAAGGTGCTATACTTACAAGAGTGGCTAGTAGTCATTTACGTGTTGGTACATTTCAATATATAACAGCAAGACAAAACGAAGATGAATTAAAAACTTTGGTCAATTACACCATAAATCGTCACTTTCCAAATATTAAAACTTCTAAAAACCAAGCTGTTGATTTGTTAAAAGTCATAATGGAAAAACAAATAGATTTAGTGACAAATTGGATGCGTGTTGGTTTTATCCATGGTGTTATGAATACAGACAATATGACGATATCTGGAGAAACAATTGATTATGGACCATGTGCATTCATGGATTTATATGATCCACAAACAGTTTTTAGCTCAATAGATCAATTAGGAAGATATGCATACTTTAATCAACCAAGTATTACGAAATGGAATTTAGCAAGATTTGCCGAATGCTTAGTGCCTTTGATTGATAAAGATAAAGATAAAGCAATTGATATTGCAACTGAAACTATTAATACATTTGAAACAAAATATGAAAAAAGATGGCTCAATATGATGAGAGACAAATTAGGTTTATTTGGTGATGATGTAAAAGATCAAGTTCTTATTTTAGATCTATTAACGTGGATGCATCAAAATAAAGTTGACTATACAAATACTTTTTGTTTTTTAATGAATGAAAAAATTAGAGATATTAAAATTTACCAAGATGAAAATTTTTTAATATGGAAAAAGAGATGGAATGAAAGAATATTGTTAAATAATGGTACATATGAAAAATGTTTAAACTTAATGAAGTCCGTTAACCCTCTTGTTATTCCAAGAAATCACTTAGTGGAAGAAGCTTTATTAGAAGCAAATAATAATGATTTAACTTTGTTTAATAAATTGATTAAAATTTTAGAAAAACCTTATCAAAATCAAAAAAATATTTTAGATTATCAATCGCCACCACCTTTGGGTGATAAAAAATACCAAACTTTTTGTGGAACCTAAAATTTATAGAACGTAAGGCTCTGGTCTTGCATTGTTACCAAGAACTCTTTCGACAGAAAAATCACTAATATCAATTGTTTGATATGATCCTGTGGAAATCAATTCAGTAAGTGCTCTACCTATTCCAGGAGCTTGCATCAAACCTCTTCCAGTAAATCCTGATGCCATATAAACATTTTCATATTTTGGATGTTTACCAACAACAGCATTATTATCTAATTTATTACAATCATAGTAACCAGCCCACCCACCTGTTAGCTTTAATTCTTCAAACGCTGGGATTCTTTGTGCTAATGCTGGCCACACTAATTCTTCAAAATCATTCCAAGCTGGTTCTAAATCTGTTGCATCAAATATAGAGTTAGGTGAACCTGCTAAATATTCTCCACCTTCTGGCCTCCAATAAACACCAGTTGTTAGATCACCTGTTAATGGCATTTCTTTAATGTATTTAGGACATTTAACTCTAAACACTGTATGTTTTTGTGGAACAACAGGGATATCTTTTAATAGTTCTTTGGTCCAGCATCCTGCTGCAGATATTATTGTTTTGGCTTTTATATCTGAAATACTTTTTACATCACCTTTAATAAATTCCGCACCTAATTCAGTTGCTTTACTTTTTAAAGCGCCATGAAACATAAAAGGATCAATCCAACCTTCGCTTTGGTTATCTGTATATGTTGCAGTTTCAATGCCCTCATTGTTAATATATGGAAATATTTTTGATAATTCAGAACCTTTTATATTTTTAGTACCTGCATCACATTTTTCATGGTTTTCTAGAGCTTTATACTGTTCCTCAGCATGCTCTGGGCCAAACATTAGTAAATAACCATTTGTAACCATGCTTGCAGTGGGTTTAGGATTTTTTTTAGTTTTTAATAAATCGGGTATTTGAAAAATAAATTCTCTAGCAAACTTACCGAGTAAAATATTTTCTTTTTGGAAAAATTGTCTTCTAAATCCACCAAGTGACAATGGAAATGAAGCTGTTTTATAAGTTGGATCTCTTTCTATTACTTTAACTTTTCTACCTTCTTTAGAAAGAAAATAAGCAGTTGCCGTACCAATAATACCACCACCAATTATTACAACATCATCCATAATTAATTTAAAATTAACAAACTCATGTTGAGCACTAATGCATAGAAACACCAAAGTAAATAGGGAATCATTAAGTAATAACTTACCATATTGACACGCTTGAATCTAATCATGAGAATTATTATCAAACCAATAAGTATAATTAAAACTATTAAAGCTAAAAAAATCTGATGAAAAACAAAAAAAACGACACTCCAGGTTGTATTAAAGATTAAATGAATAAAATAAATATATATTGTGTTTACATTCTTATTTTTACTGTGCCAAAAAGACCAAATCGCAATAGTCATCATTAAATATAGAGTTGTCCAAACAGGTGCAAAGATCCAACTTGGTGGATTGTATGATGGTTTTATCAATAATGAATACCAAGGTTCTTTAAACTCAATGGTTGCTATTCCACCAATAACAGATGCTGAATATGTAACTAAAGCAAATAATATAAAAGATAAAAATTTATTTTTAAGCATATTCGTATTATACATAAGTTTATGAAAGATAAAAAAGTTATTTGGATAACAGGTGCCAGCAGTGGAATAGGTAGAGCTTTAGCTTTAAAGTTTGCTAATGAAGGATGGATAGTGGCTGCATCTGCTAGGCGTGAAAATTTGCTTCAAGATTTAAATAAAATAAATGAAAATATTTATTCATTTCCTTTAGATGTAACTAATATTGATCAATGTAAAACTGTTTTTAAAAATATAGTTGAAAAATTTAAAGATATTGAAATTTCTATATTTGGGACTGGAATACATGATCCAAAGTCTGAAAAAGAATTCAATTTAGAAAAGATAAGAAAAATTATGGAAGTTAATTACTTTGGAACCATGAACTCTATCAATTCTGTTTACAATTACTATAATGATAAAAAAAGTGGCCAAATATCTATAGTTTCTTCTGTCGCAGGATATAGAGGTTTACCAGCGGCAGGTGCTTATTGTGCGTCAAAATCTGCTTTAACAAGTTTTACCGAAAGTCTTCATTTTGAAATGAAAAGAAAAAATGTAAGAGTTTCTCTAGTAAGTCCAGGTTTTATTAAAACACCAATGACAGATCAAAATGATTTTCCAATGCCAATGATTAAATCTCCAGAATTTGCTGCTGAAAAAATTTACACAGGTTTGGTTAAGAAAAATAGATTTGAAATTCACTTTCCTAAAGCTTTTACTTATATTATGAAATTACTAAGTATACTTCCTAGTAGCATTTATTTTAAGGTTGTTGAAAAAGGTATGAAAAAAATAGATTACTAATCTTTTACAAACATAACAGTAAGTTCAGCAACTTTAATCCCAAACTTTGTCATTGTAGCTCTATTAATTGCAACTCTCTCATCTTGCATGAAGATCCAGTCATCAAAAGTAATTTTCATTTCTTTTCCTTTGACTGGTACCAATAAAACATATTCAAATTTAAACGCAGGTCCATATGAATAACCTTTAGCTTTACCAACTACATCTCCTGCTGTTCCTTCATAATTATGTTCGTCAATTTTATCAATTGTCCATTTTCTTGTTTGAACTTCTCCATCATTCCAGTTGAATTTTTCATCTAGGATTAATTGTTTACCATCCCACCTGCCATTTAGATCCGCTGAGAATTGTCTTGTAACTTTTCCTGATCTATTTTGTAAAATACCCCAGGCTTTTACATTTCCCGACAAATATTCCTCTATGATTAATCTTGGTTTTTGATCTTTAAAATCTGTTGGTTTCATTTTGTTTCCTGTGCAACTAGTTAATAAAATTGTAGCTATTAAAGCAAATATAATTTTCATATGAATTACTTATTACATAGTGAGAATTGAATCAAATCTATATTTTTTGATTTAAAACCAGCTTCACAATATGAAAGGTAAAATTGCCACATCCTTTTAAATGTTAAGTCAAAACCCTGCTCTTTAATTAAATCCCATTCTTTATTAAATTTTTCTCTCCAAATAACTAAAGTGTCAGCATAATGATTTGCATAAGAATTATATTCATTAAATCTTAAACCATTAGTGTTCACATAGTTTTGTAATTCATTTCTAGAAGGCAAAAAGCCTCCAGGAAAAATATGTTTTTGGATAAAATCTTGTTTATTTTTATATCTATCAAACAGACTATCATCAATAGTTATAGCTTGAATACCCACAGAACCTGTTGGAGCTAGATTGTTTTTAATTGTACTAAAGTAACTATCTAAATAATTTTGTCCTACAGCCTCTATCATTTCAATAGATGCTATGTGATCATATTTATCTTTTAAATCTCTATAGTCTTTTATTTTAATATTAACTTTTTCATTAAGACCACATTTATGAATTCTCTCTTTAGCAAACTCAAATTGTTTTTGCGAAATGGTGATACAGTCTAGTTTAACATCATAGTTTGTCCCCAAGTACTCAGCGAAACCACCCCAACCACAACCAATTTCTAAAATTTTGCTGCCATTTGACGGTTTTAAAAGATCTATTAGTTTTTGGTATTTATTATTTTGAGCAGCAAAAAGTTCCTGTTTAGGCTCTTCAAATATAGCACTAGAATATGTTAAAGTCTTATCAAGCCATAAAGAAAAGAAATCATTGCCTAGGTCATAATGTTTTGCAATGTTTACTTTGCTTCTATATTTTGTATTTTTAATAATTTTATTTTTAATAAAATTGACAAAAGATAAATCAAACACACCTGAGAATTTATAAATAATTTTTATATTTTTTGCAGAAAGTTCAATCAAATTAGAAAGATTATTGGTTATAAAAAAATTTTTCATATAAGATTCACCTAAACCTATACTTCCATTTTTAATCAAATTATACATAAGGCTTTCATCTTTTATCTGTAAAGAAACTTTTAATTTATCATCTGGATTACCAAATTTTAAAACTTCACCGTTAATTTTAGTAATTTCAAGAGACCCAAATTTTATTCTTTTTAAAGTACTAAATACAATTGCATCAGAAATTTTATAAAGTAACATTAATTCTCTATTGTTATGTTATTTTTGATTTTAAATTTTTTTTTTATGAATTTAATTCCCTTTGTCCACAATTTAAATGCCTCAAAATGTATCGCCAAAATAATTTTAAATGACATTAATGGATGTTTTAAATAAGACTTTATTAAATTTTTGTTATTTAAATCACTTCTAAATCCATCTTGAGATGCATATAAAATTTTTCCATCCTGATCATGGAGGTCAATTATTACAGAAATTTTGTTACTAGGCTTTAAAAGTCTAAAAAAATAGACACAGTCCATTTTAATAAATGGTGATACATGAAATTTTTTTTTACATACATGTTGTATTAAATTTTGATTTTTTTTAGTTTTAAAAACATAAACATGCTGTTCGCCAAATGTATTTTTAACTTCATATAGAATTGAAATTAATTCAGAATTTTTATCGTAAATATAAAAAACACTTAAAGGATTAAATACATATCCAAATATTCTTGGATAACACAAAAGTTTAATTTGAACATCATCTATTTCAATCTTATTTTTTTTAAGATTTTGTAAAACCCAGTTTTTAAGAGAACTTCCGTCTCTAGGACCATGATCACTATTAAAAAAACTAATAATATTAAATTTACCATAAGAAAATAATTTCAACTCCTTATGCATTAAATCTAATTCTTCTAAATCAATAAATAATGAAAAAACTTTATAATTGAAGGAATGAATTTTAGGTTTAAATCTTTTATGGATTACAGTGCCTGTATAAATTGAAGAGTTTTTAATCATCAAGGGTTTTTAGCATTTCAATAGTGGATTTTATTCCATCTTCGTGAAAACCGTAACCAAAATAGCTTCCACAAAATAAAGTATTTTTTTTATTTTGTATTTTATACAATCTTTTTTGATTTAGTAATGCTTCCGTATCGTAGTAAGGGTGAGTAAATAACACCTTTTTAAATATCTTATCAGCAGGAATTTCTTTAAAAGGATTTATTGATAAAAAAATATCTTTATCTATTTTTAAATTTTGTAATTGATTTATCCAATAAGTAACTGAAGTTTTTTCTATATTCTTTGAGTCCATTGAAGAATTCCATGAACACCAGGCTTTTTTGTTTTTGGGCATAACACTTTCATCAAAATGAATTACTGCAATGTTAGGTCTATACTTAAAATTTTTTAATATAAGTTCTTCATCAGAAGTTGGATTGTCAATAATTTTTAATGCTTCATCTGCATGAGTTGCTATTACAACTTTATCATAATCAAAAAATTCATTTTCTTCACCATAATAAACTTTAGCTCCTAATTCATTTCTAATAATCTTATTTATATTATAATTCTTAAAATGTTCACCACTTACCTGATTTATTATTTTATCAACATAAGTTTTACTACGATTTGTAACTGTATACCATTGAGGTCTATTTTTAATTTTAAATAACCCATGATTTTTGAAAAAATTTAAAAAGAAAGATAAAGGCATTTGTGTTGCCTCATATGGTGGCATCGACCATATTGCTGACACCATTGGTATAATGTGATAATTAATAAAATAATTTGAAATCTTTATTTCTTTTAAATGCTCACCTAAAGTTATTGATTTAATTTTATCACTTTCTATTTTCTCACAATTTTTATAAAAACTAATAATTTCAAAAAACATTTTCAAAAATTTAAAATTAAATAAGTTTTTTTTATTAGAAAAAATTCCACTTAAACCTTTTCCACAATATTCTAAATCACCTCCTTTTGCAGAAACTGAAAATGACATATCACTTTTTTCTATTTCTATTTTATTCTCTGAAAAAAAATTAATTAAATTTGGATATGTGTATTTGTTAAAAACCATAAATCCAATATCTATTGGTATTTCTTTGTTTGATTTATAGGCAACTTTTATCGTATTTGCATGTCCACCAAAGTGATTTTCTTTTTCAAATAAATCAACTTTATGTTTCTTAGATAAATAGTATGCAGCACTCAATCCTGATATGCCTGCACCTACTACTGCAATTTTCATTTTATAAATCTTTAAGCTGCTGTGTCTTCGTACTCTTCCATTGATGGGCACGTACAAAATAAATTTTTATCTCCATAAACATTATCTACTCTTGCAACTGGAGGCCAATATTTTGCTGTTCTTAAAAATTCTGATGGATAAGCAGCCTCTTCTCTTTCATATTTATGATCCCACTTATTTGATGTTAATTCAACGTGCGTATGTGGCGCATTCTTTAGTGGATTATCAATTTTATCATATTCACCTGATTGAATTTTATCTATCTCTTGTTTTATCTTTATAAGTGTCGAACAAAACTTATCAATTTCACTTAAACTTTCACTTTCAGTTGGTTCAATCATCATTGTACCTGCAACTGGCCAAGACATTGTTGGTGCGTGATAACCAAAATCAATCAATCGTTTCGCAATATCTTCCTCTGTAATTCCTATATCACTTTTTATTGTTCTAATATCGATGATACATTCATGAGCTACATTACCGCTTTTACCTTTGTATAAGATTGGAAACGAGTCCTTTAACTTATGAGCGATGTAATTAGCATTTAGTATAGCAACTTGAGATGCTTTTTTTAAACCTTCAGAACCCATCATTTTTATGTACATCCATGAAATTGATAAAATACTTGAGCTGCCCCAAGGCGCTGCAGACACCGCTCCCATTCCGGTTGCTGGTCCACAATCTTTTATCACTGAATGTTTTGGTAAAAATATTTCTAGATGTTTTTTACATGCTATTGGTCCCATGCCTGGCCCGCCACCACCATGCGGTATACAAAATGTTTTATGTAAATTTATGTGACAAACATCTGGACCAAAATTTCCAGGTTTTGCAATTCCAACTAATGCATTTAAATTGGCTCCATCCATATAAACTTGTCCACCGTGACCATGAATCAAATCACATATATCAGTTATTTTTTCTTCAAATACACCATGTGTTGAAGGATAGGTAACCATTAGGGCTGCTAAATTTTCTGAGTGTTCTTCTGCTTTATTCTTTAGATCTTCATAATCAACATTTCCATGGTGATCACATTTAACAACAATAACTTTCATTCCAACCATTTGAGCACTTGCAGGGTTAGTACCATGTGCAGAGCTTGGAATTAAACAAATATTCCGATTTTTATCACCATTTTTTTCATGAAATTTTCGTATTACCATCAAACCTGCAAATTCACCTTGAGCTCCAGCATTTGGTTGTAATGAAACTCCTGAAAACCCAGTAATTGATCTTAACCAATTTTTTAAATCAGTGAAAAGCTCTCTATAACCATCCATTTGTTCTACTGGAGAAAAAGGATGTGGTTGAGAAAACTCTTTCCAAGTTACAGGAATCATTTCTGAAACAGCATTAAGCTTCATAGTGCATGACCCCAAAGCAATCATAGATTTATTTAAAGCAATGTCAGAGTCCTCTAATTTTTTTAAATAACGAAGCATTTCAGTTTCTGAATGATAATTATTAAAAACTGGATGATCTAAATAAGTTGAAGTCCTTAATAATTTTTTTGGAATGTTGGATAAACTTTCATTCATTGTTTCTTTAATTGTTTCTGAACAATTAAAAATTTTTAATAATTGGTTAGCTCTATAAAGATTTTTTCTCTCATCAAAAGACACTGCTAACATTTCAGAATTTACTTTTCTAATATTTACACCTTGGTCTAAGGCATTTTTATATATCTTTTCTGTTTTATCTAATGTTTTTACTGTAACTGTATCAAAAAAATTATCTGAATAAAGTTCATAACCTGATTGTTTCAATTTATCAGCAAAATTTTTAGTCAATTGAGATACACTCTCTGCAATTTTTTTAATTCCCTGTGGACCATGATAGACAGCATAGGCAGCAGAAACTATTGCCAACAATGCTTGTGCTGTACAAATATTACTTGTAGCTTTATCTCTTCTTATATGTTGCTCTCTTGTTTGAAGCGCAAGTCTATAAGCTTTTTTTCCATGTCTATCTACTGATACGCCTACTATTCTGCCTGGCATTGATCTTTTATACTCATCTTTTGTTGCAAAAAATGCTGCATGAGGGCCTCCATAGCCCATTGGAATTCCAAAACGTTGAGAACTTCCAACTGCAATATCGGCACCCAGTTCTGCTGGTGTTTTTAATTTAGCTAGAGCTAGCAAATCACAAGCTAGAACTGCTTTTCCATTAAATTTATGTATTTTACTGATAGCTTCACTAGGATCTTTAATGTCTCCTAATGTGCCAGGATATTGAATAATTCCACATATTATTTCTTCTTTTATATCTTTATCTTCATCTCCAACTATAATTTCTAAACCTAAAGGTTCTGCCCTTGTTTTGATCACATCAATAGTTTGTGGGTGACAATTTTTTGAAACAAAAACTTTTTTTGTTTCAGATTTTGATACTCTATAACTAAGACCCATAGCCTCAGCTGCTGCTGTTCCTTCATCTAAAAGAGAAGCATTAGCAATGTCCATTCCTGTAAAATCAATTACCATTTGTTGAAAGTTAAGTAACATCTCAAGTCTACCTTGGGCTACTTCTGGTTGGTAAGGTGTATAAGAAGTATACCATCCTGGGTTTTCTAATATATTTCTAAGTATTACGTATGGTGTGTAAGTTCCATAATAACCCATTCCTATAAAACTAGAATAAATCTCATTTTTTTTAGAAATATCTTTTAGTTTTCTAAGCGCTTTATATTCAGAATTTGGATCTCCAATATCTAAACTATCTTTAAGAAGAATTTTTTCTGGAACAGTATCTTTAATTAATTCATCAAGATTTTTATAACCCAATTCTTTAAGCATAATATTCTGTTCATCAATAGATGGCCCTATATGCCTTTGAATAAAATCTTTTTGAGCATTCTTTAACATTTAACTAGCACTTTCTTTTGAGAATTTTTCATATTCTTCTTTATTCATTAATGAATCTAATTCTGATTTATCTTTAACCTTCAACTTAAAGAACCAAGCTTCATTTTCTGGATCAGTATTAATTTTTGCTGGGTCATCAACTATTGATTGATTGTTTTCGACCACTTCACCAGATATTGGTGTATAAACATCACTAGCAGCTTTAGTGGACTCAACTACTCCAGCATTTCCATCTTTTTCAACATTTGACCCTAAATCAGGCAATTCAACAAAAACTATATCACCTAACATTTCTGTTGCATGTTGAGTAATTCCTATAGTGGCAATCTCTCCATCTAATTTAAGCCACTCATGTTCTTTTGAATATTTTACTTCACTCATTTACTAGCTCCTTTCACATAACTTTTTTTATAAAAAGGCAAATTACTTATACTTGCCGGATATTTTTTTCCTCTCACTTCTAAAAAAACCTTAGTATCTATTTTAGAGAATGAATTTTCTACATAACCCATAGCAACTGGTGCCTTAACGCTTGGACCAAAAGTTCCACTTGTAATTTCACCAATATTTTTATTGTCTTCACTAAATATTGATGTTTTTTCCCGAGCTATAATTTTTCCTTCTGGCTTAATGCCAACACGAACTTTGTTTACACCTTTTTCAATTTGAGATTTAATTTTTTCAAACCCAATAAATCCACCTTCAATAATTCTATTTTTGGAGATTGCCCATTCTAAATTAGCTTCCACTGGACTTTTATTAATATCCATATCATGGCCATACAAACATAGCCCAGCCTCTAACCTTAAAGTATCTCTTGCACCTAATCCAATTAAACTAGCCCCTTCATCAATTAGTTTTTGTACAAACATCTCTGCTTTATCATTTTTAATTGATATCTCAAATCCATCTTCACCTGTATAACCAGACCTCGTAATATAAATATTTTCATTGAGATAATTAAATGACCCACCATTCATGAATTTTAAATTTGAAACTCCTTTTATAACTTTTTCTAATATCATAAATGCTTTTGGACCTTGTATTGCTATAAGAGACAATTCTTCACTTAAAATCATTTGATATTTATTATCTAATAATTTGGATAAAATTTTAAAATCAGTATCCTTACAAGCTGCATTTAATACAATATTAAAACCATCTTTAACTTTTGTAATAATTAGATCATCATAAATTCCTGCCTCTTCATTCATTAAAAAGCTATATTTTGACTGATTCAATTTAGCATTACTTAAATCTGTTGGAAAAATTTTTTCAAGGTCTTTAGCTAGTGAACCATCCCCTTTAATAAATAATTGCCCCATATGTGATACATCAAAAATACCTGCATTTTCTCTTGTGCTTTTATGTTCTTCAATTATTCCCTTAGTATATTGAATTGGCATTTCATAGCCAGCAAATGAAACTAATTTAGCTCCGTACTTTCTATGTAATGAATTTAATGCTGTTTTTTTTTTGTTCATATTAACTCTATTTTACCCATCTGTATGTTTGCCTGAGAGTTTTGCTCCTTCGGCGAGAATTCAATCTCTTTCCAGAGTTAATATGCTACGGTCCATTTACCTGAGAGATTCCTGGGTGGTTGCTCCTTCGGTAGGCCTGATTTAATGCCATTCTCCCGTAAACTTATAATTGTTTTTAATAATTATAATTTAAATTAGCATAATTATTTATTAACCACAATTAATAATTAAAATGATTGATATGAAATCTTACTAAACGCTAGTAAGTCTAATTAATTTTTTTATTGTTTAAAAATCAATAAAATATATTAAATATGTTATATCTTAATTAAACACTGCCAATAAAAGAGCACTTATTGTAATGACTATTAATAAACTGAATAAGATTAGAAAAAACATGATTTTTAATAAGTTAAATTAAATGAAAAATGATATTGCTATATTTACTCCAATGGCTAATGAGGAAAAGTACGCAAAAAATTTAATTTTAGAACTACTTACTTATAGAAAATTTTTTAAAAAATTTAAAATTTTTATAATCATTGATAAGGTTTCTAAGGATAATACTTATAACATTGTTAAAGACTTAGAAAAAAAAAATACTTCTTTGAAAGTTATCTGGGCGCCACAAAATAGATCTGTAGTAGATGCTTATATGCAAGGTTATAAAAGTTGCTTGAAAACTAATTATAAATGGATACTTGAAATAGATTCTGGAGGAACTCATACACCTAAAGATCTAAAAAAATTTTTAAAATACATGAATGATGACCATGATTGTATTTTTGGAAGTAGATTCTGTTTGAATGGTAAAATGTTAAATTCCAATTTTACTAGATATTTTTTTAGTAAATTTGGTTCTTTACTTACCAAATTTTTCTTTCCTATGAAAATAAGTGACACCACAAGTGGGTACCAAATGTTTCAAAAAAAAATACTTCAAAAGATTATAAAAAAAGGGCTTTTATCTAAAGATCGTTTTTTTCAGACTGAAATTAAGATTTATACAAGAAATAAAAAGATTAAAGAAGTACCAATACAGTATATTTGCACATCACACTCTTTAAGTTTTTTTTCTATAATAGAGTCAGTTTATCTATTAATCTTAATTAAATTCTCAAGAAAAAATTATTTATAACTTTTTTTTTCTGATGTTAGCAATGTATAGAATTGTACCAAAACTGCTGTAAGAATAATTGCACCCCCAATTAAAGTAAATAATGAAGGTCTTTCACTTGCAAATAAAAATGCCCATATTGGACCAAGAACAGACTCAGATAACATAATAATTCCTACTGTAGCTGAGGGGGTGCTACGTGCTCCAATTGTTATAAAGATAAACCCAAAACCAACTTGAAAAAACCCAGCAAGGAATCCTAAAAAAATATCATGCGAAGAAATCATTAATTTGTTTGATAATAGAAATCCAATTAAGCATGAGCTAATACCAGCAACAAATTGAGCAGGAACCATATCGACTGTGGGAAATTTTCTCACTATCATGATTAATACTGCAAAAGTAATTGGCATAGTAAATGCAGCTAAATTACCTGATAACTCTCCAGGTGATAGTGAATTTCCAACCATTAAAAAAACACCTGAAATTGCCAAAATAATTGAAGCTAATGTTATGGCTGAAATTTTTTCTTTTAAAAAAAAATAACCAAAAATTGCTAAAAAAAGAATTTGTAATGATATTATGAAATTTGTATTGGCAACTGTTGTATTATACATAGCAAACACATATCCGCAAAAACCAAATGACAATATTATTCCACCGAAAACCCCAGGTAAACCAGAATTATAGAAAGCCGAAAAAGTTTTCTTTCTATAGCTAATTATTAAAAATGAAAGCACAGTCAAAGAAAAAAAAAGTGATCTCCAAAATAATATTTGCCATAATGTTGCACCATCAAATGATTTAACAATTAGCCCACCAAAGCTTAAGCTTAAAGCACCCATAAATATTAATATTGGACCTGGAATATTTTTAATTACATTCATTTATGTATTTATTTGTATCCTCTGTATATGCTTTAAATATATTTTCAGCTTCTTCAAGACTTACTTCTTTAAAAATTAAATTTGTCCCAGGAGTTAATTGCCCAACAGAATCTAAATCAGCTGAAATAACATTGGCAATTTTGGGATATCCACCAATAGTACCATGATCTGATAATTTTATTATTGGATCTCCATCTGCAGGAACTTGAATAACTCCTCTAACTATACCTTCAGATTTAATATTAGTATTTTTAATATTTTCTATTTTAGGACCTTTTAATCTTATGCCCATTCTATCAGCAAGATTCGAAACTAAAAAATTTTCATTCAAAAATTTTTCTTTGGCTTTTTGAGAAAAATAATCAAAGTTTGTTCCTTTAATAATTCTAATTATATTATCAGTTGAGTTTGTATAGTTTATTTTTTTTGTTATTATTTTTTCAATATTTGAATTTTTAATATATATTTGATCTTCTAAAGAGTATTTTTTTCCATTATTAGATCCAATATTTGCCTTAGTATTTGTAGAGTAACTGTCCCAAATTTTTTTTAGTTTAAAACCATCCTTAACTGAAAGATAGCCGTATGCTGAGTTTTTAGTGGAAATTATATCAATTTGATCTTTATCTTCTAATATATAATTTTTATAACATTCGCCATTTTCTATTTTGGAACTCTTCCTAATAATCTTAAAAAATACATTACCTGTTATTACAAAGTTAATTTTTCCATTGTTTAACTTTAAAAGAGGGCCTTGATATGCAAATTCAATAACTGCTTCATCTAATTTATTTCCTACTAAAGCGTTAGCTAATTTATAATTTCTTTGATCAATAGCTCCACTTATTGCTATACCAATATGATATAAATGATTTCTACCTGTATCTTGAATTGTTGTGTTTACTCCAGGCCTTAAAATTTCAAAATATGAGTTATTCATTCCAGTTAATATATTCTTCATTTGTTATTTGATAAAAATTGACTCTATCACCTGGGTTAATCAAAGCTGGCTGTTTGGTATTATTAGTATTAAAAATTTTCATTGGAGTATTTCCAATAATATTCCATCCACCGGGGCTTTCAAAAGTATAAATATTTGCAAACTGTTCAGTTATACCCACTGATCCTTTAGGCACCTTTACTCTTGGAGTTTCTAATCTATCACACCTAATGTTGTCATTAAGATCTCCTAAGAAAGGCATTCCAGCAATAAACCCTGTCATGTAACAAAAATATTCTTTATCAAAATATAATTTTAATATTTCATCTTTACTTGAATTTAATTTTTCAATTAATCTTTTAAAATCTAATCCATACTCTTCTTCACAGCAAACAGGTATCTTAATTTTTTTATTTTTTTTTTTAATATTGTCTGAAATAGTTAAGTTTTCTAATAATACTTTTATTTTTTTATAATTAGTAACGTTTAAATCAAAACTTATTATCAATTTATTATAAGAAGGAGTTAGATTGGTAATACCAATGTTTTTCTCTTCTTTTATTAATTTTGACAAGTTGTTAAAATAATTAATAACATTAGCATTTACTGTCTCATTAACTTCAGGGCCAAAATCACAGTATACTGCTGCGTCACCAAGATTTGATATATTTTTTATCATGACATGTTATACTCTAGACTTGAATTGTATGGAAATTAATATCAATTGTGATCTAGGAGAAAAATCAAAGTTTCACTCAGTTGAGAATGATCCAAAATTACTTAATATTGTAAATTCAGCAAATATTGCCTGTGGATATCATGCGGGTGATGAACCAACTATGGATATGGTTATCAAAATTTCAAAGAAAAATAATGTCAGTATTGGTGCCCATCCTTCTTTTAATGACCCTGAAAATTTTGGTAGAAAAAGAATAAATTTAAATGACTTAGAAATAAAAAAATTAATATTTAAACAATACGAAATATTACAAGAAATAGCTGAAAAAAATAATGAAAATGTAACCCATATTAAGCCACATGGAGCGCTTAATAATATGGCATGCGATGATTTAGATTTGGCTACCACACTTGCTTCTGCAATTAACGAACTTCATAAAGATATAATATTTCTTGTTCCAACAGGTTCTAAAATGGAAATAGCTGCAAAAAAACTTAATATGAAAATAGCATGTGAAATATTTGCTGACAGAAATTACGAAGATGACGGAAACTTAGTTTCTAGAAAAAAGTCTAATGCGTTGATTACAGACCCTGAACAAGCAAAAAATCATGTATTAAACATGGTTAAAAATCAGGCACTAAATTGTCTCAGCGGCAAGCAAATTCCTTGCGAAATAGATTCTGTTTGCATACATGGGGATAATAAAAGTTCATTATTAACTGCAAAATCTATAAAAGATAATTTATTAGATAATGGATTAATACTTAAACCACTAAACAAACTAAAAAAATTTAATTAAAAAATGAAAAAACTTATTTATAGCTTAATAGTCATGATGATTTTTACCAATAACTCATTTTCAGCAGGATCGAGCAATGACACTTCAGATAAAAAATCAAATTATTCGAAGGCATATAATTTAATTCAATCTGCAAAAAAATATGAAAAAAAAGGAAAAACGGAAAAATCTAAAAAAAGATACCTAAAAGCTCAAAAACTTCTTTTGTTATCCAACAAAGAGAAACCATTACAAGCAGATACTTTAAATTATTTAGGTTTTACAACAAGAAAACTTGGAGATTATAAAAAAGGAGAAGAGTTTTATTTACAAGGATTAAAAATCGAACCAAATCATAAAGGAATAAATGAATATCTTGGTGAATTATATGTAGTTACAAATAGAATTGATTTAGCAAAAGAAAGGCTAAATACTTTAAAAAATTGCAATTGTGATGAATATAAAGATTTAAAAGAGATAATAGAGGGAACCAAAAAATCAAAATATTGAGCCACATGATTAATATCCATAATCTTATGTGTGCTAAAAAAACTTTATAGATTTAAAAATTACGTATTAATGACTAAAAAATATTTTACTTTAATTCTAGTTACAATTTTCTTTAATTGTTTTGTTTATTCTACTGAAGCTAGTTCTTCTAAAAAAAAGGAAAAAATAAAAGAAGCAATTTGGAATACTGGAAATGATGATATCAGGCATATGAAAGCCAAAAATAGTAATTATAAAAAAGGTCGAGATGCTCTTAAACAAGCTATGAAACATGAAAAAAAAGGTAAAACTATTAAAGCAAATAAAAGATTTAATGATGCTATTAATTTCTTTACGTTGGCATTTGAAGAAAATCCTGAGGACCTTGATATACTTAATAATTTAGGATTTTGTTTAAAAAAGATTGAAGATTTTATAATGGCAGAAATCTATTACTCTCAAGGTTTAGATATTGACCCTAAACATAAAGAAATTAATGAATACCTTGGTCAGCTTTATGTTGAAACAAATAGGGTTGATAAAGCTAAAGAGCGTCTGAAGGTGTTGGAAAATTGTAATTGTGATGAATTTGAGAGGCTTAAAATTGCAATCAAAAAAAGCGAGTCAAAATACTAATTGCTAATTTATATTTTGTGTCATCTTATTGGGTAACCATAATGCAATTTCAGGAAAAATTATAATTATTACTACAGCTAAAATCATTAACAAGAATAGTGGAAATGCACTTTTTGCTATAAAAGCCATATCTTTATTGGCCATTCCTTGTAGTACAAATAAATTAAAACCAACTGGTGGTGTAATTTGCGCCATCTCTACAACAATCACAAGGTATATTCCAAACCAAATCATATCAAACCCTGCTTGTCTTATCATAGGTTCAATGATTGCCATAGTTAGTACAACAGCAGAAATACCGTCTAAAAACATTCCCAATATAATATAAAAAATTGTTAAAATAAAAATTAACATATAGGGAGATAAACTCATTTCTTCGATCCATATTGCTAAATTTCTTGGCAAACCAGTAAATCCCATTGCTAAAGATAAAAAAGTTGAGCCAGCTAATATAAAAGCAATCATACAGGATGTTTTTGTTGCACCAAGTAATGATAGTTTAAAAGTTTTTTTATTTAGTGTTTTTTGAAACCAAGATAAAATTAAAGCACCAACTACACCCAAAGATGCTGCTTCAGTTGCTGTTGCTACACCCGTGTAAATAGACCCTATAACTGAGACAATTAATAAAACTACAGGCAAAAGTTGTTTTGATCTTTTGATTTTTTCAGAAAAAGAAAAATTTTGTGTATTATTTGGCATTAATTTTTTATTCAAAATTGACCAGATAACCACATATGTCATAAACAAAAGTGCAATCATTATACCAGGAAGAATTCCTGCCATAAATAACTTTGCTATTGAGTCTTCGATTGTTACTCCATAAATGATCAAAATTATAGAGGGTGGAATTAATAATCCTAAAGTTCCAGATCCTGCTAAGCTCCCCAATAATAATTTTTCTGGATACTTTCTTTTTCTTAACTCTGGAATAGACATCTTTCCAACTGTAGCAACAGTTGCAGCTGAAGAACCTGAAATTGCAGCAAATAAAGCACAACCAACCACGTTTACATGAATTAAACCACCAGGCAGTTTTGATAACCAAGGAGATAGCCCTTTAAATAGGTTTTCAGATAGTTTGGTTCTAAACAATATTTCTCCCATCCAAACAAATAAAGGCAATGCAGTTAAAGTCCAAGATGAACTTGTTCCCCATATAGTAGTGGCCATCGCATCGCCTACTGGTCGAGTTGTAAACAAAAGCATACCTATAGCTGATACAGCTATCATGCTTAAAGCAACCCAAACTCCCGTACCAAGCAAAAATAAAAGCAAAGAAATAAAAAAGATAGTTAAATATATTTCATTCATAATTAATTTATTTTCTTTTTCAGAATTGAAAAAACTAGATGATGAAAAACACAGATAAAAAATATAAGCGATCCTATGGCAACAGCAGTTTGTGGTATCCAGATAAGTATTTCATCGGCACCCTCACTTCTCTCATCAAATTTTATCGAAATAATAGTCATCTTGGTAAAATAATAAGCCATAAAACCAGAAAAAAAACTAGCTACAGATAAGCACCAAATTTCAACAATCTTTTTTTTTTTACCTTTAATTTTTTCTAAAAATAATAAAATTCGAATATGTCCTTTTTCAAAAAAAGTATAAGCTAATGCAAAAAAAGATGAGGCTGCCATGCTGTAACCTGAATATTCAGATAATCCTCTTATATAAAAACCAAAAATTCTTGAACTTATACCAATTAAAATAAATACAGTTACTAATATAAGAAATATTGCTGCAATATAACCAGAAGCTTTATAGATAGATTTTAAATATTTATTAATATTATTTATCATAATAAAAAAAGGCCATTAAAAAATAATGGCCTTTTTAATTAATAATATTATTGGTATGCAGCTAAAACAGCTTGTCCTCTAGAACCAGCTCTTCCAGCCCACTCCTTAGACATTGTTGCTCCAACTTCTTTAAAGTGTTTATTTAAAGCAGAATTTACTTTACCAACCGTCATGCCTGCATCGGTTAAAGCTTTTTTATCTGCCTTGTTTCCTTTTTTAGATAATGCCCAACCTTTTTTTTCTGCTTTTGCAGCTTCTGACATTACTAATTTTTTGGTTGTAGAATCTAATTTATTCCACGCATCTTTGTTAACAATAATCATATTTTTAGGGTACCACGCAGCTATGTCATAAAAATACTTTACTCCATTTTCCCAAATTTTACTGTTCTTACCAGTAGTTGGTGAAGTTATCATACTTTCAACTGCTCCTGTTGAAAAGGCTTGGCTTATTTCAGCTGCCTCAATTTTTGTTGGTGCCATTCCAGTAAGTTCAGCTAATCTAATTAAAGATGAGTTATAAGCTCTAAATTTTAAACCTTTCAAATCAGATTTAGAATTTATTTCTTTTTTACTGTAAAGCCCTTGAGCTGGCCATGGTACTGCATATAAGAATACCAACCCTTTCGCTTCTAATCCCTTAACTATTTCGGGTTTTGAAGCTTTATATAATTTCATAGCATCACTATACGATGAAGCTAAAAAAGGTTGGGAATCTATCTCTAACAATGGGTCTTCTTTACCCAAAGCTGACATAAACCTTTCACCTATCTGAGCCTGTCCTGTACGTACTGCTCTAAATATTTCTCCACCTTTATATAAAGATCCACCAGGATGGGTAACTATTGTTAATTTACCACCACTTTTGTCTGAAACATTTTTAGCAAACTCTGTTGCGTTAGCAGAGTGAAAGTTAGAAGCACCATAAGCAAGTGCCATGTCCCACTTTTCTGCTGAAAATGCTGTGTTAGCATTTAATAACACTCCAAAAAATAATACTAAAATTTTATTAATTATTTTCATTGTTCCTCCATTTTGTTAAATATCTATTTCATTACGATCTCTTGTTAAAAGCAATAAAAAAATATTACACTTTAGATTGAATTATTACAGATTTTTAATATTATAAAAAAACTTTGATAGAAGAATTTATAATTTTAACTCAAATTATCTTTATTGATATCATCTTAGCTGCTGATAATGCCATAATTATTGGTTTAATAGCTGCTAACTTTGTACCCAAAAATAGAAAACAAATAATATTATGGGGTGTTGCTGGTGCTCTAGTTTTTAAAATTATTTTTGCACTTTTTGCTACTTACTTATTTGAATTTTATTATATTAAAATTTTAGGTGGGTTTCTTTTAATTTGGATAGTTAATGATTTACGTAAAGATTTAGTTGAAATGAAGAACAAGATTAAAGCTCCAATTAAAAAATCTGCGGAACCTTCTTTTGTTAAAAGCATTTATAAAGTTTTATTTGCAGACATTACAATAAGCTTTGATAATGTAATTGGTGTTGTTGGTGCTGCAAAAGGTTACTTTGGATTTATGATATTTGGACTTGTTTTGTCTGTAGTATTAACTGGAGCTTTAGCGACATATTTAGCAAATTATATTCAAAAGAATTTATGGATTGCTTATGTGGGTTTAGGATTTATCTTAATTGTTGCTCTTCAATTAATTATTGGAGGATTAAATGATTATGGTGTTTTATCAATTAATGAAACTTTTAAACAATATTTTTAATTAACTTCAAAAATTTTCCCATAGCCTAATACTGGCTTTTTATTTCCAATTAAATTTAAAGCATCCCAAATTAATGTTTGGTTACTTGATAAAATAATTTTATTCAGTTTTTTTTCAAGTTTGTCTATTATTGATAAGGCTGGCAATGCAGTACAAGAAACGAATAATGCATCAGAATTTTCTAGATCTATTTTTGAAAGAACTTCAAATAAATAATTTTCATCAACCTTTCCAATATCTAAGTCAGATGCAATATCAAAATATGTTAAAGAGTTAACAATAATATTTTCTTTTTCAAAATAGCTTACTACAGAGTCATTTATTACTTTTGTATAAGGAGTAAAAATAGATATTTTTTTTATGTTAAGTCTTTTTAAAGCTTTAATTGTAGAAGTTATGGGTGTTGTTACTTGTGCATCTGGTTTTGCTAAATTTATCTTTAACTTTATTGTATCGTATCCAGCAGCAACTGTTCCTGAAGTACAGCCATATGCCACACAATCTATTTTTTGATCTGGTAAAATATCACTAGTAACGTTTGTGATATCATCGGCCATTTTAGCTAATGTTTCATTAGTTAGTGGATTATAGCAATGTATTCTGTTTACATAAAGATCTATATTCTTACCATAAATCAAATTATTAAAATCTTTTTCAATTCTAAAATCACTACCAAGTGTTATAAGTCCGATTCTTGGGTTAGATTTTGAGATGAATTTGGGTTTAATCTTATTTAATTTCATAAATAACCTATAATGTATCGATTAAATATATATTGAATAAAGAGTCTAGTTAAAATAAAGTTTCTAAAAGCGCACATAACTCGTCGTTATTTCTAAAATACGAAAGTGGGATAAGTCGTCTTAAATTTAACTATTTAAGGAGGTTTAAATGAAATTT
>Ga0209425_10002103_pt1 | contig 22634 bp, 23 predicted proteins | sample COG_05_FD_184749 | JGI IMG/M metagenome (GOLD analysis project Ga0209425, IMG submission 184749) | Pelagic Microbial community sample from North Sea - COGITO 998_met_05 (SPAdes) (version 2) | ecosystem: Environmental > Aquatic > Marine > Neritic zone/Coastal water | place: Helgoland, sampling...
CAAGTGCTTTATCTAAATTTCCGTCGTGGTTAGCAGCAATGTCTGCAATAAAATAGGTTGGGCAATTTTTTCCAACTTTTTTTTTTCCAATGTAAAAATTTTCAATCATTTAATATATTCATCTTTTATACTCTTTATTTCATCTTTTAAATTTTTAAATTTTATACCTAAATCATTTTCTAATTTTTTGGAATTTAATCTCATGTCTCTTGGTCTTTTTGCAATTAAGCTTACTTTGTTTTGAGGATTACCTATTATATTTTTTGAATCTAAATTGAGACATTTACAAAAATATAGAGCAAATTCTTCTTTTGACATACCTGCTTTAGTTCCTAAGTTATAAATACCATTTAAATTTTTTTTTATAAGATTTTTGATTACATAAAAAATTGTATTGAATGAAACTGGTGAAAAATATATATCATTAAATACATTTAATTCTTGGTTTTTCAGACAAGAGTCAAATATTTTATCGGAAAATGAAAGTTTTTTATCACTGTAAGATTTTCCAAAAAAATTTGTCCTTAAAGATATTGAATTATAATTTAATAGAATTTTATCTATCTCAAGCTTAGTTTGAGAATAATAATTTATTGGATTTACAGTTTGTTCTTCATGAGGACCTCTTCCATCATATACTTGGTCTGTTGAAATTTGTATAATGTAATAATTTTTTTTACTCAATTTAAGAGTTCTTGAAACTAATGATGGAAATTCAGTGTTAATTTTATAGGCAATTTCTTGGTTTGTTTCACAAAAATCTACATCAGTTATTGCTGCCAAATTGATGAATATATTTGGTTCTAACGTTTTAATTGTTTTTTCAACAAATAAATTATTTTGAATGTCTCCACAAAAATTACAATTTTTTCTTCCTATTGTTGAGTAAACTATATTGTTTTTATCAAAATAATTTTTGAGTACTGTTCCTAATAGCCCATTGCTTCCAGATAATAAAATCATTTTCTAAAGTAAATTTTGTTTTTTTTTTATGTAATAATTTATCTTCATAATTTCTGGTTTTTTTTTTAGTAATTTTAGTACATCATTCATTTTGAAATTATTTATATAATTAAATTCTTTGTATACTTTTTTGACAAATCTTAGATCTTCTAAATAATCAATTGTCCATCGATGAAATGAAAGATCTTTGTTATTTTTAAAAGATCCACTATAAAATTTTTTTCTATTTTTATATATATATGGTGTAACATGCTCTCTATCAGAAATACTAATTGCTTCTTTATGAGCTCTATTCAATGTTTTTTTGTTAAAAATTTCAATATGCATACCTGAAGGAAATGATGGTTCTAATATATTAGAAAAATAGTCGTATTTTTTTTTTTTAAAAATCGCTATCATTTTTTTTATCATATTTTTATCTAAAAACGGACAATCAGCATTTGTCCTAATTATTGTTTTCAATTTATATTTGGAGGTAATTTCATAATATCTAGATAGAACATCGTTTTTTTTGCCTCTATAAAAAGGTACATCATTTTTAATACATATTTTGCAAATTTCATCATCATCTTTACTTTTTGTAGTTGCCACTATTAATTTTGTATGAGGGATGTTTTGGAGCCTTTCAATTATTAATTCAAGAATAGGTTTGTGTTTGATATTTCTTATTACCTTATTTGGTAATCTTTTTGAATTGCATCTAGCCTGTAAAATAATACCTGTTTGCATTAGCTTACAGCTTACCTAAGTTTTCTAATTCTTCTAATAAGGTTGTTTTTGGCTTAACTCTTTTTTTTATACAACCTAAAAAATTTTTTATTTGGTTCTGAAATAAATCCTCATAGGTCTCATTAAAAGATTTTATTAATCTTTTATTCTTGTTTACCAAATATAATCTATTTTTAATTCTATCAAATATAATATTATTTTTTGTTCCAATAAATTCTATTTCATCAATATTTGGTTTTTGAAATTGGTTGCCAAATATAATTCCAAAAACACTGCTTTTAAAATGAATAGATATTAATGCAGTATCATTTACATTTATATCAGTGTAAGCTAGTTTCATTTCAGACTTATTGATTTTCTTAATTTTACCAGCATAGTATGTAAGTAAGTTTAAATGATGCGACAATGCATCAAATACAATGCCTCCACTTTCATTCATTTTAGAATAATATATCTTTTTATAATCTTTTCTAAATTTTCTAAAATCTTGGCTAAAATTTGATTTTATTATTTTTAATTTTCCAATTTTACCTTTTTTTATCATGTTTTTAATATAATTATGGACTACAGACTCTCTTCGAGGATAAGCTACACTGCAAACTAATTTTTTTTTTTTAATATCTAAAATTGTTTTTTGCCATCCTTTTTTTTTAATAAACAAAGGTTTTTCAACAATAAAATCTTTACTAGCATCTACACACATATCACAATATTTTTTATGATATTTGGGGGGTGTAGCGATAATTATAAAGTAAAATTTTTTAATAATTAAAAGATTTAACTTTTTGATAAAATTTTTTTTTTTTATTTTTTTTTTATCATAAAAAAAAATTAAATAATCTTTTTGAAGAATTTTTTCATATTTTTTTCCCATTGAACCATATCCAATAATGAGAATTTTTTTTTTGTTAATTTGAAGTGTATCCACCATCTAAAATTATATTTTGACCTGTTAAGTAACTAGATTTTTTTGATAGAATGTAGTCTACGAGCCCAAATATTTCATTTTTATTTGCCATTCTATTTAAAAAAGTTTTTTTTGAGTACTTAATTTTAAAACTTTTTGACTGATTGGATAGTACGCCACCTGGTGAAATCATATTTACTGTTATATTATTTTTTCCAAACTTTGATGCAAAGTATTTTGTTAACCCCACCATTCCAAATTTATTAAAAATATAATCAGGCTCTAACTCAAAATTTTCACCCTTATATAATCCAAAATCAGGTCCTACATAACTATAAATTGATCCAATATTTATAATCCTTCCAAATTTTTTTTTTTTGAAAAAATTGCAAAAATAACTATTTAATAAATAAATTGAGTTTGAGTTTATCTTAATAGATTTTTCCCAATTTTTAAAAGAGTCGTTTGATCCTTTTTTCATTGGTCTTAATACCGCACAATTTACCACTCCAGTTAAATTTAAATTTTTTTTATTAATAAATTTAACCAAATCATTAACATCTTTTATATTGGATTGATCAAATTTTTTTATAAAAATATTTTGATTTATATTTTTTGATTTATATTTAATTTTTTTTTTTGAATAAGTTCCAATTACGTCAAAATCTTTTTCAATTAATTCCTTAAATATTTCATATCCAATTTTTCCACTAGCCCCTGTTACTAATATAGTATTTCTCTTGTTCATTTTGTTACCTTCAATGAGTCTGGAGAATAAAATTTTTGCAAATTTTCTTTTGATAAATTTCCTGCTATAACAATTTTTGTAATCTTAGTCATTTCATCAACAGATATTGTTTTTCTTTTAAATCTCACCATTGTTTCAAATTCTTGCATCATTTTTTTTATTGAAAAAAAATAATCTTCATAGGGTACATAGAGTGGAGATGTGGATTTTTTAAGGCACATAAAATTTATGGGTAAATAAAGATTTTCTGAAAAATAAAGACTCACATTTAAACCATTTCTATAAATTAGTTGATAAATCTCAGTTTTATTCTTTTTTTTAGAAATACAACGTACTTTTACTACATCATATCCAAAAATTTTTACTATTCCTTCTAATAAATGATGAGCGTACCTTATCCAATTTTTTTTACTATAACCAACTACAAAGACCGTATCTTTTTTTATTTTATACTTAATTTTAGATATTTTTTGTATTTCAGATGTATATCGTGCAGATGAACAGGACATATATAATCTATTTTTTGAAATGTGTTGAAATTTTTTAAAACTCGTCCGATCTGGAACAATTAATTTATCAATAAATATTGGTATTTTTTTTTTTAAAAATATTTCAGCCATCTCTAAATGGTTTTCAATATCATCTCTTGCAAGAATAACTGCATCTACCTTTTCGGACATTTCTTCTAAAGAATTACAAATATTTTTAATATTTGTAATTTTAGAAATTTGATAAGAGTTAATTTTTGACTGAGTCCAAATATAATTGACTTGAGCGCCTTGAATAATATTTGATTTTTTGTTTTTATGAAACTTTGGAAGATATTGTTTTATTAATTCAAATTTACAAAATTTATTTAAATATTTTTTATTATAGCCATTAAAAATTGATGAGAAAGATATTGGATGACCATTTCCTTCGTTAGATCCTATAATCCCTATATTCAAAAATTTTTTCATATGTTTAAAATAAGATATCTTAAAAAAATTATTTTAGAATTTAATTTTAAGATCACTCGGTTCATCAAATTCTAACCAACCTCTCTTTACTGGAATTGCTTTAATCTTAAATTTTCTTTTTATCAAAATTCTTAAAAAATCAGTAATATAAAGATTATTTGTTTTGTTTGCATTGTTTTTACTGTTTAAATCAACCCAAACCTTTAAAATTTTTTTTGCTATATTTTTTGAAATTTTTGTTAAACCTATATATTGCCCCTTAATATTTTTTAAATTTTTAACTTTTTTACCAATATCTGTAATATAATATTTTTTGTTTAATTTTAAACTTTCAGCGTCATCTAACGGATTTTCCATACGTACCTTCCAATAACTATACCAGTCTGTGTCAATTACTGTTGATAATTGTTCTCTTGAATTAATTAATTTTTTTAATACATCATTTTTATAAATAATGTCACCATATGAAATTATAAGGTCATTATTTCCATCAAATAATTTTCTTAATTTAAAAAGGCTATATAACATATTGGTTGTTTTATAGTTTTCATTTTTAATTTTTATTATATTTTTTTTCTTAATTTTACTACTTTTGTATCCACTAACTAAAAATATTTTTTGTATCTTCATTTTTTTACAATTTTCCAATTGATGGTCTAATATTGATTTTCCTTGATATTTTACTAAACATTTAGGTTTTTTTTTTGTTAATGGATATAATCTAGTACCTTTTCCTGCAGCTAAAATAATAAAAATCATTTAATCAAAAATCTGATTCATTAATAACAAATCGTCTTTTTTAAAAACTTTTTCTCTTTCGGGGTGCCACATGATTCCATAAATTTTAAATTTTTTATGCTGTATCGACTCTATTGTTTTATCTTCAGCTAAAGTATTGGTTTTTAATTTTTCTGCGATATTTTTTAATTTAAATCCCCAGTTATGAAAACTATTCACAGTTTTTCTAAATTTACAATATTTGCCCTGAATTTTGTGTCTTGTACCAGCATGATTTTTGATCTTAACTTTAGTTCCTCCAAAGTATTTATTTATCATTTGCATTCCTCTGCATATTCCTAAAACGGGAATTTTTTTTTCTAATGACCACTTAATAATTCTAATTTCATTTTGATCTCTAGATTTGTAGACTCCAAAATCATCACCACCAGACAAAATAATTCCATCTGGATTAATATTTTTTAGCCAATTTAATAGACTTGAATTTTTAGGTTTATCACAACCAATAAAATTAGGGATTGGAACAGGCAAATAACCTGCTTTTACAACAAAAAAATTTAATCGATTATCTACCTGGTCTCTAAATTCATTATATTTGACAATTTTTTCAACTCTTTGTGATATTGCAATAACTTTCATAAATAGACTTAAATATTATATATGCTTGAAGATGCGCAATCCAGACATATTAATTTAGAACTTTTTAAAGTTTCAAATTTTTTTTCTCCACATCCTATGGCTGCTGGTATTTCTAATTCTGCACATCTTATTGCCATATGCGAATTTACACCTCCATATTTTGTGACTAATCCAATTATTTTGTGACCAAAAATCCAATCGAAGCCAGGATCAGCATTCTCAATCATGATTATTTTATTTTTAATATTTAAATCAAAGTTTTTATTATTTAAAAAAACTTTTTCGCATTGAATTTTTTTTCTAGTTATAAAATTAGGAAAATTTACTTGATAAGGTATTACTTTTACTCCTGCAATATCATGGATTATTTGTGGAAGTTTTATTGATTTAAAAACTAAATTTTGCATTTTATTTTTTTTTGATATTACCAATAATTTATTTTTATTCTTAAATATTTTTTTATTTAAGAAATTATTTATTGAAATATTGGATAGTTCATTTTTATTTAATCTTAATTTTTTTCCATACGAACTGATTATTTCTAAAATAGTACTTATTGATCTAGTAAATATGAATTTTGCATACTCTCTTGATACTATAGAGATTCTTATATACTCAAATAGCTCTTCAGTTGAATTAAGATTTAGATGATTTTTTCTGATCAATTTTTCAATTTGAATCTTTTTTTTAATATTTAAATAAAATTTTCTTTTTTTTTTTACAGATGATTTATTTTCAATATTAAAATTTTTCAGCTTATCATACCTTGTGGATTCAATATCGTAAGTACCAGGTCGTAAATGACCATATTTTTTTAAAAAATCAAATTTTGAAAATTTTTTTGCATCGTCTAACATCTCAGAGGTTATTGTATAGATACCTGACAAAAATATTTCTATATCGCTTTTTGTAAGGATATTTTTGTTGTATAGGGACGTAAGAAAATCTCTTGAAATAAACGCATGTCTCGCAAGGATTGAGAATGGTAATGTGCCAAGTTTTTTACAATCAAGAATAATTTTTTTTAAATCACTGATATTATAATTTTTTTTTGATAATTGAATGTTTTTTAACTTTTCAATATCTAAAAGAGCTTTTGTTAACGTTGAACCTTTTGAGATATTTACATTTTCCTTTGTAAGTTTTTTTATTTCAGTTTTAAAAAAATTTTTTTCTGCACTATTTAATATTTTTCCATACATACTTTTAAATTTTTTTTCAAAATCAAAAGAGTAGTTTGTAATTGAAATATCAAATTCAATTTTGTCATGATAATTTGGATTTAATTTTAATTTATTGATTGAATAATTAACAATTTTCTCTCCAATTCTTTTGGGAAGATTTTTGGGTAAAAAGGAGTTAAAACTTAACTTGACATCAATAAATGGTTGACCAGCAAAATTAGTCATTAAATTATAATTGGATAGATCCTTATATCCCATTATTTTTCTTGCAGCTGCCCAGATTTTTTTTGTTATGAGCTCAGAATATAATGAATAAGCTAATTTGTTTGGATGCTTACCGATCATTTCAACAGGATTCCAATCAGGCATCTGTCCAAATATTGACTTTGTCCCTAAAATTTTTTTATCTCTTTTAAATTTTGGTAGAATATTTTTTTCTATTTTTTTTAGCTCTTTATCTAATGCATTATTGTACACTTTATTAATTTTATTTTTTAAAATAATTTTTCTTACCTGAAGTAAATAAGGTACAAAATTTTTTGTAACACAAAATTCTATGTCTAAATTAGTATTTTTAACTTTTTTTTCTAAATCTTTAACGGCTGAAATTAATTTTTTAAATCTTGGTGATCGTAACTGTTTATCAGCACTTCGATAAATAAATATAGTCTTATTTGAATGTTCCCCAGATCCAGACGTTACGGTGTCGGTTAATCCAGTTATGTCGTCATAATTTATTGAGTAATAATTAGTGGCATTTTCTCTATCTTTTGTAAAAATTACTCCACTCATGGAGGTGTTCGAGACCATTTCTTGAATTAAAATTTGATTCATTAGAAATAGCTTTTTTTTTCCAATTTTTTTATAATTTTTAATTATCTTATTTATAGATTGAATTAAGTTTTTTTTTTTAATTGCTACATTTAACTCCGAAATAAATTTTCCAGCGTTACTAGCATTTTCTGTATCTTCCTCTATTGCTGAAGATCTTATTGCAACATATTGATTATTTTTCTTTTTAAATCTTTTAATTATCTTATTTAAGATTATTTCTTTTTCTGAATTCCATTCATTTACATTGAAAAATAATGTTTTAGGAATTTTAAATTTTAATTTTTTTTTGCTTAAATCTGATAAAACTTCAGCTTTTGTCTTATTAGAAAAATAATTATACATAAAAATATTAAATTTATTATCTTTGTAAAAACTTTTTTAAATTATTCTTAATTTTGTTATTTTCATTTTTAGATAAATAATTTTCATATTTTGTTAAGTTTTTCTTGGATATACTCAAATCAAAAAAGCAATTTTCTTTTTTTAGTTTAAAATCTGTATTTATATTTAAAAATTTACATATTCGGTAATTCTCCTTTGTAAAATTTGATACAAAATCTTCAAATTTTACATGTAGAATATCTTTGTTTTTTAATCTTTTTTTAAACTCCGCGTTGTCAAAATAATATTTGTACCATTCAATGAAATAATCAATATTCATCCATGGGGCAGCACCCGCTTTATTGTTCTTCATACTTGAAAACATATCTCTGGGGTCTCTCGTAACATAAATTATCTTTTTATTTTCAAAATACTTAGATGACTCAACCGGATCAAATATATTGATAGTTTGATTTAATATTATTTTTGATTTTTTATTTAATCTTTTTTTTAAATTATTTTCAACAATTTTATTAATATACTTTTTTGCTTCTAATAAAAACTTTTCTTTTTTCACAGGAACAATAATCGGGAAAAAAGAATATCTGTTTTTTTTAAATTTAAGCAAAAAATTTTCAAATTTACTTATTTTGAAATTGGAAAATTCTGGCCTACCATAGAATTTTAATTTTGAAACTTTTTCAATAAATTCTCTTGATAGATTATAAAAATCTTTATTATATAGTTTTTTTTTAATACCTTTAGATGAATAAACTACATAATTTTGAATTCTCTTTGTATAGTTTAAAAAATCAAAGCTGGCATTTGAGGAACTTTGAAAACTATAATTATTATAAAAATTCAAATACAAATTATGAAGGCCCATAGGATCAACACATAGTTTAAACTCATTTGGACCAAATGGTGTCTCACAGTCACTCCTGCTGGCTAAATAATCATGAATAGCTCCGCTACCACTATTTTGAATGCCTAATACAATAATATATTTCATGAGCCTTTTCTTTTTTAGTGAATTTTAATTTTTTTTTTTTTTATTGTATTATCAATTAATTTAACTGTTTTTAAAAAAAAATTTTTTGAATAGTTATTATCAATTATTAGATGTGGTTTATGAGGTTTATTAACTTTTATATCTCCTCCTAACACATTTTTTTTTAATTTATAAAAAATTTTTTGTTTATTTCTTTTTATTAATAAATCTTTTTTTGACTCAATATAAACTTCTAAAAAACTCGGTATATTTTTTTTGCACCAATTTCTATAATTCTGAAATACCAAATTAGCAGATATTATTACATTTACTTTTTGGTCAGAGAAATATTTTGATAATTTTATTATTCTTAAAGCATTCTTTTTTCTATCTTTAAGTGTATAACCTAAATCATTATTCATTGATTTTCTAAAAGCATCTCCATCAATTAATATCAAATTTTTAAGTTTTTTTTTGTGTCGATTAAAATAATATTTAGCTAAAGTGCTTTTTCCTGTTCCAGGCATTCCTGATATCCATATTACCATAACTGTAAAAAATAAATTTTTAAATAAGCTTATAAATAATGTTAATTAATAAAACTAGTTATAAATAATTATACTAATAATTCAATTTCTATCTGATAAGAAAGAACTATAATCATAATATTATTTATTCAAATATAAATGGATTACAATAAATTAATTTTTAAAATCAAAAAAAATAAATATCAAAATTATTTGAATCTAAACAAAAATTTTTACATTTCATATATTGTATCTAGGTTAGATGCTATAGATAAATTGGAAAATAAAAAAATTTTAAGTTCAAAAAAATTTTTAAAACCTGGTAAAAATAAAATATTTCATACTTTTAGTAATTTGTATTTGATGTTTGATAAATTCAAAAAAACCTATTATTTAACAGAAAATGATTTGAATACTATTTTTATACTTTATAAAAAATTTGAGACTAATCTAATTTTAAGAGAAAGTTATAATAAAAATTTTTTTAAGGTTTCTAAACGTGAGACTAATTTAAGCGCTTATATATTATTGGGTTTTTTCATTAAAAAACTTAAAAATATTAACTCTATACAAAAAATAAATGCTCTAATTAAAATTAATGATCACTTGATTTTAAATGAGTTTAATCCAGGTGAATATCGAATAAAAAAAGTTTTTATTCAAAATATAAATTATGAAATTGCCAAAATACATAAATTAAATTAATCATGAAATATTCAATAATTTTATCAAATAATGAACGTTCTTATGAGTATTTAAAGTTACTCATAAATAAAAAAAAATATCCAAATTTTATAATCCATTTAGATTATAGAAATGATAACAAGTCTAAAAAAAAAATTTTTTCAATAATCAAAAAAAAGAAGTTAAATTTCAAATCTTTTAAAGGGAATAATGTTGATCATAAAAATGTAAAGAAATTTTTGACAGAACTAAAAGAAAAAATAATTATCTATTCTGGATATGGTGGTAAAATAATAAAGAGTAAATCTCTTTTTAAAAACAAGATTTTCTTACACTCTCATTCAGGAAAGTTGCCAAAATATAAAGGAAGTACAACTATTTACTATTCTATAATAAAAGAAAAAAAAATTTATTGTACAACATTTATTATGAATTCTCAGATCGATCAGGGGACAATACTTTTAGTTAAAAAATATCCTTTAATAAAAAACTTTAAATACCTAGATAGTTATGATAACAAAATTAGGGCTCAAAATATGCTTGATACTCTAATTAATTTTCATAAATTAAAAAAAAGAGCTTATAAGTCTAAAAATAATTCTGCACCTTATTATATAATTCATCCAGTTCTAAGATATTTAGTTTCTAAAAAATAATTTTTTATTTTTTTTTACTAGGCCATTTTCTTCGTCTATGCTTGTTATTTTAAAACCAGAATTATATAAATTAAAATGAAAATTTTTTTTTCTTTCATCATGTACTAAGCTCTTGGTATGATAAATACCTTTAACAATAAGATTTTTTTTTTAAGTACTCTAATGTGTCCATATTTGAAATTAAAACTGTACTTCCCTTTTGTGCAGCTATAAGAGCTAATAAAATATTTGAGTCTAGTTCTCTTTTGGTTATTTCAGTAAGAATATAAATATTCATAAGAGTATAAAATATAATTGAGTTCTAAAATTTATTTAGTTTTTTATAATCTAATTTGTCATTAATTATTATTTATAAATTTTATTTATTAATTTATGATTAATTATTTTTTTTATATTCTGTTATTAATTTTTTAATTTCTTGTGTTGATAAAAATTTTCCATTTTTATCGCTTGAATATTCAAAATTATCATTAACTTTTTTATATTTATTTTTAGTAATAAATTTTTTTACTAGCTTTTGATTTCCTGCAGGTAAAATAACATAGTAATTTTTAAGACTCACAGTAGTATAACTATCATTTGATGATATCATCTGTTCATGAATTTTTTCACCGGGTCTAATTCCAATTATTTTTAATTTATTTTTATCATTCATAGCCTTTGCGAGATCTATAACCCTAAAGCTTTTAATTTTTGGTATAAAAATTTCACCCCCTTTTGCAATTTTTAATATATCCTGGATCATGCTTGTTGCGTGATCTAAAGTAATATTAAATCTTGTCATCTTATAATCAGTAATAGGAAAAAACCCTTTATCTTTGTAATTTTTGAATACATTATAAACAGAGCCCCTGCTCCCAAAGACATTACCATATCTGACAACTGAAAAAGATAAATTTTTTTTTCCAACTATATTGTTAGCTGAAACAAAAAGTTTATCTGAGCAAAGTTTTGTGGCACCATATAAATTTATTGGAGCCGATGCTTTATCAGTTGATAATGCAATAACTTTTTTTACCTCATTATTTATTGAAGCATTAATCAAATTTTGTGCACCAATAATATTAGTTTTTATGGTTTCAAAAGGGTTATATTCTGCTGCTGGTACCTGTTTTAATGCAGCTGCATGTATAATATATTCAATATTTTTTGTAGCAAACAAAAGTCTGTCATAATCCCTCACATCCCCTAAAAAAAATCTCATAAACGGAAAATCTTTTCTTGGGTATATAGATTGCATTTCGGATTGCTTAAATTCGTCTCTACTAAAAATAACCAATCTTTTTATCTTGGTTTTATTTTTTAAAAGTTTTTTAATAAAAGCTTTTCCAAAACTGCCTGTACCACCCGTGATTAAATAACTGTTATTCATAATTTGTTAATAAAACTAACTTGATATATATACTCTAAATAACGCAAAGATATAAATCAAATAATTAGAAGTTTGTTTTTTAAAATAATTTATCATTTATTGGCTTTAGTGGTAATAAAAATTAAGTCTTTTCCAAGTTTTAAGACATCTATATTATTTTTAATTCCAATAGATTTTGTTAATTCATCAATAGTTTTATTAATATCTTTAACATCAAGTTTTTTATTTTTATGTTCAAATATTTTTTTTAAAAACATCTTTTGTTTTAGAAATAATATAATATTTGTAAATAAATACCTTATATTTTGATAGATAAATAAATATATGAAAATTTTGATATTATTATTTACATAATTTTTTTTATAATTTTGTAAAATTTTTTTATTAGTGAAAAAATTATTCCAAACTTCTACAATTTTAGTAGCTGAAAGTTTTTTGCTGAGATAAATCATTCGACTATTTACTATATATTTTTTTTCCTTAAGAATTTTATATTTTTTCGACTTAATTAGCCGAAAGAATTCATCCTCTTTTGTTATGTTTATAGAAATTTTTTTAATAAATTGTCCAAATACATTTTGGTTAGTTTTAATCGGAACAAAGTTTATAATTGGAACATTGCTTATATAGCTTTCCATTGCACTAGTACATCCATCTTGCACAACACATTTTGCGTTTTTAATATAGCTAGACAATTCTCCATAGGGTTTTATTGAAACATTTTTGCAATTTTTTAAAACTTTTTCCCATAAGTCTTTTTTTTCAGTAGGATGTGGTCTTAAAATTATTTTTTCCTTTGAAAATTTATTTGAAAAATTTTTAATTAAACTAATAAATTTTTTCATTGATTTTTTTTGATATTTATAAAAAGCAATTTCTTCTTTTTTATAATTAGGAGCTCTTTTATAATAATTATTTAATTCTTTTCTTTTGATAATATCTTCAAATGAGTAATGATTATTTGTAAAACTTAAATTTGATACAAAAAGTATATATTTTTTTGTATTTTTATCTTTCTTCCAAAAATTATTAAATCTTGATTTCCATAGATCTACTCTTGGAGATCCGGTCAAATGAAATATTTTATCTTTAAATTTTTTTTTTAAATTCTTATAATCGTAGCTTCCCCAGCAAAAATAAGCATTACATAATTTTATATCATCTTCATGAATTCTTGGTTTAATAAATAGCTCATCATAACTACCGCTGTTAATAACACCATGTTCTTGATCAATAGCCGTAAGTAGAAAATTATTTTTTTTTAAATCTTTATGTAAATTTTTTTTATTTAATCCATGTGTTAAACTTTTTGTATGAAAAATTCCAGGTGTAATTAATTTATTTTTAAGTAAAAGTTTGAAAACATCGTTGGTTCCTAAATATATTTTAAAGTTTTTTTTTGAAGCGATTAAAGCTAGTAAAAGATTGCTTAAAAACTCTCTTTTATAAATTTCATAATATATATATAAATATTTACTCATATTTTTTTACCGAAGAAATCATATTAAATATTTCAAGTTCAAATTAAAATTTATCAAATTTCAATCAGTTTTATTATACATTTTGTAAATTACCATCTTTGATAAAATAATTTCTACTTGATAAACTTTTAATTTTTATATCATGAGAAATTATTATAAAAGTTTTACTTTCTTTAAGACTTGAAACTAATTGATAAAATAATTCTATATTTTCTTCGTCTAAGGCACTTGTGGGCTCATCCATTACTACTATTGCTGGATCACCATACAATGCTCTGGCCAAAACAATTTTTTGTCTTTGTCCACCAGATAATTTTTGTCCATTCTCACCGACCATAAAATTTTTATCATTTAGTCTTTTAGTCAATAACTCATCAAATTTTAAAATTTTTGAAATTTCATCTATTGTCTTATAATTGATTTCATCCTTATTTTTTCCAAAAGCAATATTGCTTTCAATATTGTCATCAATTAGATTAATTTCTTGGGGCACATATCCAATTAAATGTGATAAATTATAATTTGAAATATCAATTTTTTTATTATCAATCAGATAATCCCCTGATTTAAGAGGCAATAAACCTAATAAAATATTTATCAAAGTTGATTTTCCAGCCCCATTCGCTCCTGAGATAACAGTAATTTTATTTTTTATTATTTCCAAATTAATATTTTCAAATATTTTTTTATCTTCAAATGAAAAACTAGCTTTATTTAATTTGATTGAATCCTTAAAATTACAATCTTCGAGAATTTTTTTGTTTAGATTGTTTTTTAAATTTAATTCAAATGTTGAAATATCATTATATATAGTATCAAGAGATTTACCGTAATAACTAAAATTATTTGTGAGAGCTATAAATTTATTAACAGAAGGTAATAATCTTACAAAAAAAACTCCCAGAAATATTAAATAAGTAAATAAATCGTTAATATTATAATTATTTATAAAAGCAAAAAATATTAGTAATAAAAAAATCACAACCATTACAATTTCAAGAAGAAATCGTATTGAATTAAGTACTACAGTATTAAAAACACTGGGTTTTAAAGTTTCCTTATCAGCAGTTATGTATTTTTTTAAAAAAAAACTTGTTATATTTTTAATATTTACAATCTTAATTAATCTTAAACTTTCCAAAATTATTTGGATCTTTTTTTTTTCACTTTTTACCCTAATTTGACCAAAAATATTTAATTTTTTTTTAAAAACATTTATATAAATAAGACTAAACAAAATGACTGTTACAAAAATAAGTATGCTAGCTTCAAAATTTGTAAGTGATATCAAGGTTACAAGTCCAATAAATGTAAGTAAATCTAAAATTATAAGAGCTGTTGGAAATAACAGGTGTTTAGTAACAGTGTTAACTTCACCTACACTATCTCTAATAATTTTTGAACTATCATTTTTTAAATGATAAGAAAATGGATTAATTAATATTTGATTAACATATATTGAACATAAAAATATTCTGACATTATTAATTATTTTTGCATTGAACCAGGTTAAAAATATAAGATATAAATTTTTTAGAGTAAATATTGCGGTTATTAAAATAGTTATATATAAAAGTAATTCAAGTTTATTATCAAAACTTAAAATAAATTCTTTGATAAAGTTATAATTAGATAAATAGCTATTTTGTTCATTAATGATTACATCAATCATTGGCATAATTGACCCAAAAGAAAAAATTTCAACTATGGATCCAATAAAAACAAATACAAACAGTAACAAAAAATTTTTTTTTGTTTGATTGTTAAGTAATGAAAAAAATTTAATTATTTTTTTAATCATTCTTATTTTCTAATTCTTTTTTAAGCTCCTCATATTCAGACATTTTTTTTTTCATAAAATTTACTGTTAATTTAGCTTTTTTTGAAATTCCTTTGGGAGTTAAAAGATAAAGATATTTAATCTTATTTTTATTATTCTTAAAGTTTGTAATTTTAATCAAACCTTTGAGCTTCAGAGCGTTGATGCAGTAATTTAATTTTCCTAAGCTAAAGCCAAGCTCAGCAGCTAATTCTCTTTGGGAGATATTAGGCTTCGATTTAATTTTTCTTAAAATATTAAATTGGTCTGGGTTGTAACTCATAAATCTTTCTTATTAATTAAATACAAAAGTACTTATAATGTTCAATATTTGAACAGTAAAGATAAAAGTAGTGAAGAGATTTATTTGACAAAACATAATGATTGGTGATACGAAATAAAATTAATAAAGATGTCTATAATTATAAAATCCCATTCAGGTAAGTACTCAGTTAAAATAATTAAAAAAATTAATCAAAAAAATTTAAAAAAGGATAATAATTTCTATATTGTTGACTCTTCTGTCTATAAAATTTTTTTAAAAAAAAAATTAAATAAAAATTTTGTACTAGTCAATTCGTCTGAAAAAAACAAAGATTACTTTGAAATAGGCAAAATTATGAACAAGATAATATTATTTGGTATAAAAAGAAATTCTAATTTAATTGCTATAGGTGGAGGCATTATTCAAGACATTACAGGGTTTATTGCTTCAATTATTTTTAGAGGTATCAACTGGACTTTTTATCCAACGACATTGCTGGCACAAGGTGACAGTTGTATAGGGGGGAAAACATCAGTAAATTTTGGTATAGCGAAAAATCAATTAGGGAATTTTTATCCTCCAAAAAAAATTTATCTATATTCTAATTTTTTAAAAGGGCTGAGAAAAAAAGACATCATGTCTGGACTTGGTGAACTTGCTCATTATTATTTAATATCAGGTACAAAAGATTGGAAATTATTTAAAAATTATTTAAATAATTTTCTTAATAACCCAACTGACTTTGCGATTTTAGAAAAAATAGCTTTTAGATCTTTAAAAATTAAAAAAAAGATTATAGAAAAAGATGAGTTTGACACAGGTTTAAGATTAATATTAAATTATGGACATTCATTTGGGCATGCTATTGAAAAATTGACTAACCATCAGATACCTCATGGCTTAGCAGTTGCTCATGGCATGAATATAGCAAATTTTTTTTCTTACAAACTAAAATTAATGAAATATGATGAATTCAAAAATATAGAAAAAACTTTAAAAGAAATTGTTGACTTAAAACAAATCAGCAATATGAAAGTTACGAAGTTTGTAAAAATTTTAAAACAAGATAAAAAAAACTTGCGAAATAATTTTAAATTAATTCTTTCTAAAGGTGTGGGAAAAATGATGATAAAAAATATAAATAATAATAAAGTAGTAACTAAACTGATAAAAGAATATTTGGCATATGCAAAATAAAAAAAAAGTTGTAGTAATAGTTCCTATAAGAGAAAATAGCTCAAGAGTTAAAAAAAAAGTTTTTAAAAAAATTAAAGGCATTCCACTTTATAAAATCACATTAAATAAACTGAAAAAATGTAATTTTGATAAAATATATGTAGACTCTGACAGTAAAGAAATTGAAAAATTTTGTAGATTAGAAAAAATAGAGTTTATTCAAAGAAAACCTTCTTTATTAACAGACAAGACAAATGGTAATCATTTATTAAATTACCACAGAAAACTAATTGAAGCTGATTATTATTTTCAAATATTTGTTACTTCACCATTAACCAAAATTAAAACTATTAATAATTGTATTTCATACTTAAAAAAAAGTAAAAGTCATGACTCAATTTTTACAACAAAAAAAATTAGTACTTTTTTTTGGTTTAAGGACAAACCTGTTAATTACCTTCCTAAAAAATTACCTCGAAGTCAAGATTTAAATCCGCTAATGTTTGAAACAACAGCTTTGTACGGTATTAAAAAAAGTTCTCTTGATAAGTATAAGTGTAGAATAGGAAATAAACCCTATTTTTATGAAGTAGACGATTTTGAAGCTGTAGACCTGAATAATAAAAGAGATTTTGAATACTTAGAGTATTTAATTAAAAATGACTTTTCAAAGAGCAGCAATATAGTTAAAAAACAAAAAGAATATTTAAATTTTTATAAAAAATAAATTAATCAAATTATGAATATATTAGAATACGAAATGATTGAATTGCTTAAACCTCTCAAGGAAAAATATGGCGTTTTTGAAATTAAAGCTGAATACGAAAATGAAGGGAGTAGACAAGACGAACTAATGAGACTTAAAGATGTTGCTGATAAATTGGATTTACCAATTATACTAAAAATTGGAGGTGTGGAGGCAGTAACAGATATTTATAGTGCCTTAGCATTAGGTGTTAAAGGTATAATCGCACCGATGGCCGAAACAGCATTTGCAGCTGGTAAATTTTTAAATGCCATTGATACATTTGTTCCAGATGACAATGAAAAGGATATAGAGTTTGCAATAAATATTGAAACTATTACTGCGTATAAAAACCTTGATGAAATACTAAGTTTAGAAAAACTAAAAATTTTAACTAGCATAACAGTTGGTAGGGTAGATTTTGGAGGATCGTTGGGTGCTGATAGAAGTTTTGCTAATAGTGATGAGATGTTAAAATATTGCACTGAAATTTTTCAAAAAGCAAAAAGTAAAAATTTAAAGACAGCCTTAGGAGGAGCGATTGCAACAGAAGCAATCGAATTTATTAAAAAACTAAATTCAGATAAATTAATTGATAAATTTGAAACGCGTAAATTAGTTTTTCATAAAGATGCCATAAAAAATATTAATGAAGGTCTACCAATTGGGGTAAAATTTGAACTTTTGTGGCTTAAAAGTAAAAGAAGATACTATCATAGAGTGAGAGATGAAGATGAAAAACGTATACAAATGTTAGAAAAAAGAGTGAAAGATTCAGAGTAAAAAATTTATCAATATTAATAATTTAATAAAAAAAAAGAATATTTTATTCCTTTGTCATTTTTAAATTATTTTTTATCAATTAATTCACTAATAAAATTTTTACCATACCCATCATCTACAGCTTTTTGAAAATAATTTTTATTGTCTTCAGTAATTTTTTCAGCTTCTGGAAAGTCTTTTAATAGATCTTGAATGTAAGTTAAATCTTTTACTGTATTAGTTGCTGTAAATTTAAATCCCTTTAAGTCTCCTACAAGTAGAGCATCAAAAACCCTAGTAAGTCCAGGTGAATTTGCAGAACCCAGTTTCGCAACATCAAATAATTTTTGTAAATCTAATTGAAATTTTTTTGCAGCTTTCACCATATGATTTATTAAAGCAGCATTTCCAAGAGTTAAAAAATTATTTAAAAGTTTTGATTTCGCCCCCATTCCAACAGGTCCAAAATGAAAATAATTTTTACAAAAAAGTTTTAATGTCGGTTCAGCTAATTTAAAGTTATTTTCAGTTGCCCCAACAATGCCTCCTAAAATACCTTCTTCTGCTTGAACTGGACCTCCCATTACAGGACATTCAATGTAATTAATTTTATTAGATTGATAAATTTTTTCTGTTTCAATTGATCCTGTTTTGTTGTGGGTCGTGATATCAATAATTAAAGTGCTTTCATCTAAAATCTTAGTAAGTTTAAAAGCGATTTCTTTAGCAATAGGTGTATTAGTTACACATTTAATCAAAACGTTTAATTTTTTTTTTTTAAATTCGTCTAAAGTTTTTACTTCTGTTGCTCCTTTACTTACAATTTTTTCTATTGGTTTTCTATTTTTATTAGCAATTACAAATAGATTGTTACCTTTATCTAAAATATTTTTAGCTATTCCATAGCCCATGTAGCCCACACCAACAAAACCAATATTACTCATACGATAAAATTTACATGATAATTGTATATGCACAAAGGTTATTTATGAAATACTATTTATCAATCATTAAAAAAATAAATTAGTTATTAAATTTTGAAAATAATAGTTATGAATTAGAGGCAATAAGCTCGAAAATGGCCTCTAAAGACTCATACTTAATTCCTCATATCGATGGAATATTTAAAAAAATAAAAAAATCTTAACATTATAATTTTATATATTTTTAAGATGGATATGGTGAAAATCCAGATTTAGGAGGTACAACTGCTTTTTATAAAGATAATGAATTTAAATCTCCATTTTTTTTACTGCGAACTATTAGAAATTCTCTTGTGATTTATAATAAATGTCATGATTTTTATCATGGTTTCGAAGCTATTAATTGTCCTAAAAGCGTTTATAAAAAGAAAGTAGGTTTCCAGAAAAAACCTACATAATAATTAATTGAAAAGAGACCAAAAAATGGTAATCAACTCAAATGTTTTTAGGTGTAAAAAATAAAATACAAAATAGTAAACTTCACAAAATTCCTTATCCTTATTTAGCAATAAATAATTTTTTACCAAAAAAATATCTTAATTCATTAAATAAAATTTTACCAAGTTATGATGAACTGCAGGGAGATGGGTTACTTTACCAAAGTACTTCAAAGACTAAAAAAACAATTTTTCCAAATTCCAAACAATTTAAAAACCTAAACAAAAAAAAAAGTTTTAAAGATTTAAATTTACTATTTAAAAAGCTAGATAGTACATTGGTAAAAAAATTTGAAAAGGAAATTAATACTTTCACCACAATAAGTGCAAAAAAAACTAAATTAGATTACTCGTTTTCTTACTCTGTAATGAAAAAAGGGTATTTAAAAAGTTCTCATATTGATAGAAGAGATCATTTAATACACTGTATTTTTTATCCATATTCAGACCATTTTAAAGGTGGAGATATATTGATAAATGAATTAAAAAAAAAAAAAAAATATTTTGATATTTTCCCAAAAAAACAAGACTTAAAGACTAATAGAAAATTTAAAGTTAAAAATAATTTTTGTATATTTATCCTAAATGTTCCATGGGCATATCATTCGGTAACGAAATATATGAGCAAAAAAGATAGAAAGTATTTTTATATAGCATATGATTTTAAAATTCCAAAAAGAAAGGTCAATTACAAAAAATCAAAAAAAGGTTATAATGCCAACTTATTTTGGAAAAATAAAGTTGCCCTAATATCTAAAAATAGGAGAAAAAAATTTTTATCTGAATAAAAATATAAAACATTAAATGATCGATGGTAATTTTTTAAATTTTAAAAAAATAAAACAACTGATATTCTTAAGGAGTGGAGTGATTAATCTGTAATAAGATTAAAATTTCTAAAAATGAAAAAATATCTTTTTTTTATTAGGGAATTTAATGACTGGGATCATATTGCACCAATCATTTATTATCTAGCTAAAAAGAACAGTTCAAAAATATATATTTGTTTTTATAAAAAAGACTTAAGATATACTAATCTATTTAAATATTTGGAAAAAACTGTTGGACCAAATTTAAATGTTTTTTATTTACCTCAAGAAAAATTAAACTTCATCAATAAATTTTTGATTAAAGTTATTAATAAATTATCACGTTTATTAAAATTAGGAAAAATATTAGATATTGAAAATAAAACTTCAGATAATGATCTTAGAAAATTGTTTGAAATTATAAATGTAAAAGATTGCAACCGTATAGTTGTTATTTTTGACAGATATACAGACCCTTTTTTGCAGCAGGTTCAAAACCAACTAAAAGGTATAGATCCTATATTTGTTACATGTCCTCATGGACCAAATACCAATGTAAATCGTATGATTTACACGGACCAAATGAAAAAAGGCAGAAATTTTAATTATTTGAGAATGAATACCAAAGAACAGTTATTAAAGTATTTTCAGTATTATAATTACTTGATCTTTACAGATCATATTGAATTAGAATTTAATGAAAAATATTGCATACCCTTTGAAGACTCTTTATTAGACAAATCAAGAATTAAAGTTTTGGGTTCGATACGTTATTGTAGGGAGTGGTTAGAACATGTTGAGAATTTTACACCAAAGATAGTAAAAAAAGATACTGGTAAAATTAAAATTGTTTTTTTTATGAAAAAGTTTAAACACAATGTGTTTAAAGATGAAGTTTATAGAACTATAGAATTATTTGCCTCATTTCCAAATATTGATTTTTATATAAAACCTCATACTCGTGGCATGATACTCCCATCAAAAATGAATGCGCCCAATGTTCATATCTGTAATGAGTCTTGCTCTAGTTCTCTAATTAATATTGCAGATGTTATATTTTTTTATGGTGGCACAAGCATTATATTGGAAGCGCTCGCTGAAAAAAAATTTACAGTTTGTCTTGATTACTTAGATGCTAATAAAAACATATATGATCATTTCAATGCTTGTAAAGTTTTAAAATGTCGAGATGATCTCTGTCTTTTTTTAGACTCTGATATTTCTAATCAAAAAGATAATAATAAAACTTCTGGAGAAAAGATTTTGAAAGAAATTGTTTATGCTGGGGGCCACTCAGTTTCAGTATCAGATAGATATATAAATTTCTTCGAAAATTTATAATTTTAATAAGTTGGAGAAGTGAGAGTCTATAGAATTTTTAATACTTATTGTCCTGATGAAAACTTGAATAATCTAAAAAAAAGATGGTAAGCATTTATTTAAAAAACTTTTTTAATTTTTTATTTATCTTAATAATTATAATAAATTTGTTAATTTTACTAAAAATTTCAAAGCCATATTTCTCAAGTTTTTTTGCATCTGGATCAAAGTCAATTCCAATTATTTTTGCAGATGGTCCAAAATAATTTTTCCATATGAAAAGAGAGCCTCCCCATTTAACACCTACTTCTACAAAGGTAATTTTTTTACCTCTATACTTAGAAAATAACTCCTCATATACTGGGAAAAAAAGTGTTGCCTTTACTACTGTGAAGTTTGGATTCTTTAAAATATTTATATATTTCTAGATTTTTGTATTCATCATCCATTAATATAAACAATACTATTAATTTTGAATATCTTTACTATTTAAAAATTTTTTTCAGTGCATAAATCAAGCCAATTGAGCTATTAGTACTGGTCAGCTACACGCATTACTGCGCTTCCACATCCAGCCTATCAACG
>Ga0209425_10002106_pt1 | contig 22622 bp, 25 predicted proteins | sample COG_05_FD_184749 | JGI IMG/M metagenome (GOLD analysis project Ga0209425, IMG submission 184749) | Pelagic Microbial community sample from North Sea - COGITO 998_met_05 (SPAdes) (version 2) | ecosystem: Environmental > Aquatic > Marine > Neritic zone/Coastal water | place: Helgoland, sampling...
ATGACAACGGCGAATGGGATTCATCCATATCCTGACCGTAGAGATTCATTCCCGCCTCAAGGCGCAGGGTGTCGCGCGCGCCCAGTCCTATCGGCCGCACGCCAGCCGCCATCAAGGCTGTCCACAACCCCTCCGCCGCCGCATTCGGCAACATCACTTCAACCCCCAACTCCCCGGTGTACCCGGTTCTCGCCAAAAACCAATCCCCAGCGAACCCCCCCTCAAAAGGCGCCAAGCCTGCAAGCAGCGACTGTTGATGTGGCTCAAGGATGGCATCCAAAAGGTTTAGAGACTCTGGGCCTTGCACGGCAATTAACGCCAACTCAGATCGCTCTAGGATCTCAACTTCGAACCCGCTACTACAAACTCGCATCCATGCGAGGTCCTTATCTCGGGTTCCGCAATTGACCACCAACCGATAACCCAGCGCCAACCGATAAACAATCAAATCATCCTTTACGCCACCGGTGGGATTGAGCATTGCCGAATACAAAGCCCGGCCGGGCGCCTTGAGCCGAGCCACATCATTGGCGAGCAACTTCTGAAGGTAAGGGGCACTGTCCCGGCCTTGCACGTCAACAACGCTCATGTGGGAAACATCAAACATGCCAACAGATTGTCGAACGGCATGATGCTCGTCCATCTGGGAACCGTAATGGAGGGGCATTTCCCAGCCACTGAAGTCCACCATTTTTCCGCCCGCGGCTAGATGATTAGGGGCAAGCCTCGTCTGTTTCATTGCGACTTCTCTGACCGACCGGCACTTGAGTTGAGTTTAACGGAGTTTAATTCAATGTGCCCCGCATTCGGGTCAGCTTGATCATCAGTTTTGTTCATCATCACAAATGAGGCGATCTCAACCCTTACATGTGGCCGGAGGCGGCCAAGGTCAGCGCCTGCTTGAGCCGGGACTGAGAATCAAGCCAGCGTAACCCTATATTACGCGCCAGCCTAATTGCCGGGGAGGGTGGGTCAAAGACCCGCTTGAGCAATTCCGTCGTTGCCATCATTCGAAGATTTAACGGTCTTCTCTGACTCTGGTAGACCTGGAGCGCTGCAGTGAGCCCTCGCTTTGAACCGAGCCGCGTTTTTTGAAGCGCCGCTGCCAGTGCTTTAACATCAGCAAATCCAAGATTGAGACCTTGACCGGCCAATGGATGGATGCTGTGCGCAGCATCACCGACTAAAACAGAAGCCTTGCCGACATACCGGTGGGCCTGTTGTTGCTGCAGCGGAAAGTGCGCCAAGGGGCCCACCGCTCGCACATGGCCCAGTGCACCCTCAGCATATTTCTCAATTTCGGCGCACAATGCGCTTGGGGATAGATTCAGGCGCTCATCATTCTTGGTCGAGGACCACACAATCACGTTTTGATCGGGCTCAGGCAGGGGCAAGAACGCCAAGGGGCCATCGGGCGTAAAACATTGTCGGGCGACCTGACCATGGGGACGACCGGTGGCGATGACACCGGCAATTGCAGTCTGATTATATTGCCAGCTCAGGGTCCGGATCCCAAGCAAGTCTCGGGTTTTCGAGCGTGCGCCATCGGCAGCAACCATCAACTCTACGCTGATTGCCTCACCCGAAGTTAATCGAAGCGAAACCCCATCCGCTGCATCCTCAACATCTTGTATCCCGGTCTGCCATCGACACACCAACCTTCCTGCTTGAACCAGTGCTTTTACGACCTGATGCAGGGCCCAACGCAATCGATCATTCTCAATGATCAATCCCTCTGCGGGAAACCCCAGATCACCGCCGCCCTCTCCATCCCAAACGAGCATTTCCGAAAATGGGCTCAACCCAGCATCGCTGTAGTTTGATCGCCAGCCTAGCCGATCCAAAAATTGGATACTCGCTGGATTGATCGCGCTCACTCTGGGTGAGCCCGCATTCAGCAACTGATGATTAACGATCTCAGCGTGACCGATGGCTGGAGGTGCCTTAGGCTCAGCGCCCTGATCAAACAGCAACCCTCGCAACCCCATCTGCGAGAACTCAATAGCGCAAGCGAGCCCAACAAGGCCACCACCGGCGATGACATAGTCAAAGCGATCCATTACGTCCCCGTAAATCCGTCATCGAGCCGCTCACCGAAGACGCATCTTCGATCGTTGGGCCTCTGTGGCAACTGATAAAACCACCACACGGACATACTCAATGATTTCGAAATAGTCGTTTTCATTGGCTTCAGAATCAGGCACAGGGGCTAAACTTTGTCCGATCTGGCTCAGGTCTGAGCGCATTTCCTGAAAGTCTGGATCCATCAGCCAATCGTTCGAGCCCTGATTCGCCTGCAATTCCTCGAGAAATCCGTTACACCAACACGTAAGTTCTGAAAACCGATCGTCCATCGCCGTCTCGTCATCTGGCAAAAGTAGGGCTAAATCAAAATCCGCAAACTCCTCCAAACTCTCGATAGCCGTACTGTAAAGACTCGATGCAACTTGGTACAGCGACTCGCTGAGATGCGAAACTTGAAGCCAAGCCATCGCAACCTCCCGGGGCAGTGTCGCCTCAGAAGCGCCGCAAAGAGCAGCCCGGGCAACGACGAAACCATGAAACTCTCCAGGTCCGCAGTCACTTCCCAGCGCTATTAATTCACCCGCAATCTGTTGGTGGGTCATTTCCTCCATGGATATCGCAGGTCCCTTTTCATTTCCAACCCTCATTGTATGATGATCACCGTGGTCAGGCGAGTTTTGTGCCTCGGGTGGGCCCTTTCATTGACCTTGGTCTGGGTCGACCTTTATATTACCGTCAGATAAAAGGAGCCACCTGTGAGCCTAGCCGATCTAGAATCCAAACTTGATGAACTCACCGAGCTCTGCGAGGCTCTGCTGTCAAAACAATCTCAACTGCAAGCTGATAACTTACGACTGAGCCAAGAGCGATCGGTTTTGCTCGAACGCAACGTCGCAGTCAAAGGCAAAGTCGAGGCCATGATCCTAAGACTCAAGTCGCTGGAGCAAGATTGAAATGACACAGCAAGAGACCATTACCGTCGCTATTTTTGACAAAGATTATCAAATCAGCTGTCCGGCCAATGAGGTTCAAGCGCTACGGGACTCCGCTTTCTATTTGGACCAAAAAATGCGGGAAATTAAAAGCTCCGGCAGCGTTTTGGGTCTCGACCGCTTAGCCGTTATGGCAGCGCTGAACATCACCAACGACTTTCTTGCCGCTGACCGTGGCAATCAATCTGCCCAGGCCTCGCTTGAAGCCCAGAGCCATAGTCTCGAAGGAAGCACTTTGAAAGTTGATCAATTGATCGACGCACTCAAAGCAGCTGGCGCTTAAAATCACCGCGGAATCAACGTAGAGACCCCAGCCCGGTCCCTGCTATAATTTAAAAGACGCCCTGGATTGTTAGCCAGTCGATATGTCCTCGACCCTTTATGCGAACGCTAGGAGGTCTTTTAACGAAACTTGTGCGCACATCCGTTCTGCGGAGAGCCTTCGGTTCGTTGGAGACCACCGTCTTGAACCGCAGGGTTCAAGGGCCTTTCAGACAGCGGCAATTTGGGGCGTCGCTTTTGTTTAGCACCACTATTTTAACTGCATTTAATCTGCAACACAGGCGACTTCCTTGAGGCCATTTTGACCCACGCGATACGGCGGCACTTCCGATCCCTGAGGCGATCCCTCAGCATCAACGAGCAGATGGATGCGGCCAATACCATCGCGTCGAGCTGTCTCAATCTGCTTAAAGCGCGCCGCGCTACCCGGATTTCTGCCTATTGGCCAAGCGATGGTGAAATTTCCCCGCTTGATATCCTCAGCGAATGTCTCAAATTAGGTTACACCTGCACACTGCCCGTCATCAGAGCCGATCAATCGCTCAACTTCGCAAAACTTGAACCCAACACCCAGTACAAGCACAACCGTTATCACATCCCTGAACCCCAAGTGCCACCAGAGTCTTTACTGAGCGCAACCCATCACGACGCGCTGTTGCTGCCACTGACCGCTTTTTCCCGGGGCGGTCAGCGGTTGGGAATGGGGGGGGGATATTTCGACCGGACACTGGCGGAGTGTGCTGAGGCTCCCAGTCGACCCTGCCTCATCGGGCTCGCCCATGCTTTTCAAGAGAGTGAGTTCGAACGTCATCCCTGGGATATTGATCTTGATTATGTCATCACACCACTCGAGGTCATCGAGGTTTCTGCTCCGGCATGATCACGTGGGCTGGGGGCCCTACATCAACTTCCTTTAAACTTAAGCCCTACTAGGAGGACCCAATGGCAGTTCAACCGATTCTGAAAATGGGACACCCGAATCTACGCATTCAAGCCGCGGACTACCCTCTCGATCAACTTGGCAGTGACGCTTTCAACAGGTTGATTGCGGACATGAGAGACACCCTTAAAGATGCGGGGGGTATTGGTCTGGCCGCACCGCAAATTGATGTTCCATTTAATCTGGTGATTATCGAAATTCCTGAGGGCAACTCGCGCTATGGGACGCTCTCGGCCTTTGGCTTTACCGTACTGATCAACCCAAGGATTGAGGTGCTAGATGCAACCACCGCTGGTTTTTGGGAGGGTTGCTTGTCCATACCTGGCCTGCGAGGTTACGTCGAGCGGCCTCAATCCATCAAGGTCTGTTATACCAATGACCAGGGCAAAACCATCGAGGCTCAATTTTCGGGATTTCCTGCAACAGTGGTGCAGCATGAACTGGACCATCTTCAAGGACGTCTTTACATCGATCATGTTAAAGATCCGGCGCTGATGAGCTTTGAAGCCGAGTTCGAGCGCTATCACGCCGACTCCCGATAATGACACCTGTCGACCGTCATCTGCCGTCGGGACAGGTTTTGATCTTCCCAAGAATGGATCATCACGCGACAAGTCCATAGGAATGACTACTCGACAAGCTCACTCAAGCCCTTGCTCGAAGGAGCGCCAGAGGCAACGCCGTTGATAAGAACAGTCCCAGCATTCCTCCGAACAGATCGGGACTGCTTCAGGTAAACTGCCCCAACCCAACAAAATTTCAAAAGGCGCAATCCCAATGAACCAAGACGAAAAGAAAAAACTTCTAGGGATTGCCGCTGCTGAATATATTGACCCAATGCTCGAAATCGAGACCTATATTGGGGTGGGCACTGGCTCAACGGCTAATTTTTTTATTGATGCGCTGGCGCAGGTTCAACACAAATTTGCGGGCGCTGTAGCCAGCTCTGATGCGTCGGCAAACCGTCTTAAGAGTCACGGTATTCAGGTCGTTTCACTGACTGAAGTTTCCTCCCTCGCGGTTTACGTCGACGGCGCCGACGAAATATCGAAAGATTTCAGCATGATTAAAGGCGGCGGCGCGGCATTAACCCGAGAGAAAATTGTTGCGAGCGCTTCCGAGTGTTTTGTCTGCATTGCTGACAGCAGTAAATGGGTCAAGCAGTTGGGAGCCTTCCCGCTACCGATTGAAGTCATTTCAATGGCTCGGTCCCTGGTTGCGCTCGAGATGGTCAAACTCGGTGGTACACCCGTACTGCGGCAAGGCACGATCACCGATAATGGCCATCAGATCATCGATGTGCACGACCTTGAGATCTCTGATCCAGCATCACTCGAAGCCGCCATCAATCAAATTCCCGGGGTTGTCACCAATGGCCTATTCGCGAACCGAGGTGCTGATGTGCTGTTGATGGACCACAACAACCAGGTCGGCACATTTACAAGTGGGCGGGAACTCCCTGCCTAGACCCCCTCTGGGGCCATCGTTCATCGCGGTGTTCTGAACCTTTTAAGGTAGCCCGATCGTCTACGGACGAAATAGCATTGAATTGAGTGGTTCGTTGAAAAACTCGATCCAGACTATGTTTTAGAACCTGATTCAAGCCAGGCCCCTCAGTTTTTTATACTCGGTAAACCCCGTCGATCGGTGGGTATTGAGCAACGAGGAACCAGCTCGGCTTTGGACGCTTCAGACCGACAAAAGGTTTCAATAACGTTAATCCTCAGACCAAAGCATGTCCTAAAAGTGAGCCACTAAAAGCACAAAACCCCAGTCTGTCTAGGGTCAATCCACAAGCCAATCTTGATTCGCGCATTAATCAAAAATTTTACCCGGGTTCATCACACCATCGGGATCATAAACCCGCTTGATGTTGCGCATCATGGCGCGCTCTGAATCGCTTTTCGTGAAAGGAAGATAATCTTTCTTCAAAAGCCCAACACCATGCTCTGCCGATACGCTGCCATTGAATGTTGCCACGACCTGCATAATTTGAAGCCCTAAGGGCTCGCAGGCTTTTATAAACCGCGCAACAGACCAATCCTCAGGCCGGAGAATATTGAGATGCACGTTACCGTCGCCGATGTGTCCAAACCATATGATTTCAAAGGGTAAGGCAGCGATTTTGAGTGTGCTTTCTACGGCTTCTAAAAATTCTGGCGCTCGACTGATGCGTACCGACAGATCATGCTTGTAGGGCGTACGCGGCGTGATCGCCTCAGAAATACCCTCACGATACCGCCAGAGTGATTGGTTTTCCCGGTCGCTTTGGGCGATAACACCATCGCTCACCCAAGATTTTTCGGACAACTTCGCGTAGATATCTGCGGCATCACTGAGCCCAGCTTCGGCGCCCTTGATTTGCTCAAACTCGCACAACACGTAAAACGGTGCGTCGGACAGCGGAGCAGCCAACGATAAATGATTGCGGACCTGCATTAAGGCCTCTCGTGAAAAGAACTCAAATGCCGTTAAGTTAAGATGCCTTTGGCACTCTGCCAATACCGACAACGCAATTCGCATACTCGGCACAGCCAGCAGCATCACACGCAATGGCTGGGGAGCCTCGGTCAGTTTCATCCAAGCGGCGGAGGTGAATCCTAAAATGCCCTCGGAACCAACAAAGAGATGGCGCTGATCAATCCCAGTCGCGTTTTTGACCAAGCCGTGATTGAGCGAGAGATGATCACCATTGCCGGTCACTACCTCCAATCCGGCCACCCATTCGCGGGTCAAGCCATAGCGCAAAACTTTGATCCCGCCGGCATTGGTCGCAATGTTACCGCCGATATGACTCGAACCCGAAGACGCAAAATCAACGGGATAGTAATGTCCTTGATTCATCGCAAACTGCTGGAGTTGCTGAGTAATGACCCCGGGCTCGACAAGCACGAGTCGAGATGCCTCATCAAAATCTAACACCCGGTTCATCCGCTCAAACGAAACAACGACTTCACCACGGGCTGCTGTTGCACCCCCTGAAAGTCCGGTTCGACCACCGGAGGGCACCAATCCAATCTGTTCGGCTCGGGCAAAAGCCACCAATGCTTTTAATTGGGAGACTTCTTTCGGAAAAACGATCGCGGAGGGGTCTGGCGCAATGAACCTCGACCAGTCCTGCCCATAATGTGTACGATCGGCTTCAGAAACTAAAACCCCATCGGCATCAAAGATCTGCGCTAAGGACTGGCTTTGAAGATCTGACAGCACATTAGGCGCCTTCGGCGCGGTAGCGCTGGGCCATCGCCTCAAGATTGATAGGCTTAATTGATGACGCATGACCGGCGGTTCCAAACGCCTCATAACGGGCAATCACAATGTCTTTCATGGCCGCGGTCGAAGCAGCGAGATACTTTCTAGGATCGAATTCAGCAGGATTTTGTGCAAGGAAACGACGAATAGCGCCGGTCGAGGCCAATCTTAGATCGGTATCGATATTAATTTTGCGAACGCCATGACGGATGCCTTCTTGAATCTCACTCACAGGTACACCGTAGGTTTCTGGAATCTCGCCACCAAATTCGTTGATCACCGCTAGCCAGTCCTGGGGCACACTCGATGAACCATGCATAACGAGATGGGTGTTGGGGATTTTTTGATGAATTTGTTTGATTTGCTCAATGGCCAAAATATCCCCTGTCGGCGGCCGAGAAAATTTGTAGGCACCGTGACTGGTTCCGATTGCGATGGCCAGAGCATCGCACCCGGTTTGCTCGATGAAATCCGCGGCCTGTTCCGGATCTGTCAATAACTGATCCATCGATAAGGTGCCGCTCGCGCCCACCCCATCTTCCTCCCCTGCCTCACCGGTTTCAAGCGAACCCAAACAGCCGAGCTCACCCTCAACGGTCACCCCGCAGGCATGCGCCATCGCGACGGTCTGTTGGGTCACGGCAACATTGTAGTCATAGCTTGCCGGGGTCTTCTGATCCTCTAAGAGCGATCCATCCATCATCACCGAGGAAAACCCCAGCTGGATAGACTGCTGACAGGCAGCAGGCGAGGCGCCGTGATCTTGGTGCATCACTACGGGAATCTCAGGAAACTCTTCGATCGCTGCTAAAATTAGGTGCCGCAAGAAATTACTTCCGGCATATTTTCTTGCCCCTGCAGAGGCTTGCACGATAACAGGTGCATCGGTTTCACGAGCAGCCTCCATAATCGCCCGCATTTGCTCAAGATTGTTGACATTAAACGCCGGAACGCCGTAGTCGTGTTCCGCGGCGTGGTCTAACAGCTGTCTCATAGTCACTAATGCCATAATGCGCTCCTTAAACTGGCTTCTGGATGTGCGGGTCCGACTGAACCCTTGCCTCGATTGCCGCGATCGCAGGCAGGGTTTTCCCTTCAATAAACTCTAAAAAGGCGCCACCCCCGGTTGAGATATAGCCGATTTGATCTTCGACCCCAAAGGTCTCAATGGCGGCTAGCGTATCGCCGCCCCCTGCCAGGGAGAATCCTTCGCTATCCGCAATCGCTTGGGTCAGCACGCGGGTTCCCGGGGCAAACTGGGCAAACTCAAAAACCCCGACGGGGCCATTCCAAATGATCGTTTTAGCTTGGGCAATACGCGGCTGAATACCCTTCATGGTCTCAGGTCCAAGGTCAAGAATCATGTCTTGGCTGCCAATGTCTCCAACCCACTTCGTTTCAGCAGGCGCATCCGACGCAAACCGCTGACTCACCACCACATCGATCACATCTGGAATCTGAACTTTCTCGGCAATTCTTCTGGCCGCCTCAACCAGGTCGGGCTCATAAAGCGATGCGCCAACATCGATTCCCGCTGCCGCTAAAAAAGTATTGGCAATACCACCGCCCACCACCAACGAATCGACTTGATCGCTCAGAGACTCCAATACACTCAGTTTGCTCGATACTTTACTGCCCCCCACAATCGCAACCACTGGCGGTTTGGGGCATTCAAGGGCCCGGGCCAATGCCTCCAGCTCGGCTTCTACCAATGGCCCAACACAGACCTTAGGCGCAAATTGGACAATACCCGCTGTCGAAGCCTGGGCGCGGTGCGCGGTGCCAAAGGCATCCATCACGAAGATGTCGCAGAGCCCCGCGAGCCGCCTCGACAAGGCTTCATCATTGTTTTTTTCGCCCGCATTAATCCGAACATTTTCGAATAATAAAATGTTGTCGCCCTCGCCGGAAATCCCAGAGAGATAATCATCGACCAGTGTGACCGTCTCGCCGAGCAATGCCTCAAGTGCCGCAGCTACGGGCGCCAAACTGACTTCCGGTTGATCTTCGATGGGCACCCCTTCTTTGGGGCGACCCAAATGGGACATGATTCTTAGTTTGCCGCCTTTCGCTCGGATGGCCCGCAAGGTTGGCAAAGCCGCCCGAATCCGAGCATCACTGGTAATCTGACCATCTTGAATCGGCACGTTCAGGTCTTGACGAACCAAAACGGTTTGACCACCGAGTTCAAAATCAGCAAGGGTCGGCAACCGCATATCAAAGAAGCTCTTTGACGCAGCGCTCAATGGCCTCTGCACTAAACCCGAAGTGCGCCAGTACATCAGCGCCGGGGGCAGATTCTCCGTACTCATTCAAACCTACAACACTACCTTCGAGACCGACCCATTTTCGCCAATAGTCACCATGACCGGCTTCCACCGCGACTCTCGCTCGAATTGATTCCGGTAGAACTGAAGCCTGATAGGCAAGCGACTGGGCACTGAAGACCTCTGCGGAAGGCATGGATACCAGTCGGGTGGGCACACCATTTTCTGACAACCTCACCGCCGCGACTCGAGCAATTTCAACTTCCGAACCTGTGGCCATAATAAGGGCCACGGGTGCAGTCTCCGGTTCAAAGAGTACATAAGCACCCTGGCAAATTTGAGACCGCTGGAGATCGCTTCGAGCCTGGTGCGCCAGAGTCTGTCTTGAAAAAACCAGCGCAGTCGGTCCTTCAGTGCGCTCAATCGCCGCCTGCCAAGCGCCTACTGTTTCAACCGCATCGCAAGGACGCCAGACATTCAGGCGCGGTGTAGTCCGTAGGTTGGTCAGTTGCTCGACGGGCTGATGGGTCGGACCGTCTTCGCCCTGTCCAATGCTGTCGTGGGTGTAGACGTGAATATTTTGTAACCCCATCAAAGCGGACATTCGAACAGCGTTCCGGGCGTACTCCATGAACATAAGGAAGGTCCCGGTAAAGGGCCGGATTGCACCATGTAAAGCAAGGCCGTTGGCAATGGCCGTCATCCCGAACTCACGCACCCCGTAGTAAATGTAATTGCCGTCTGGGTGCAGCGCGCCCACAGCCTGGGCTTCCGGCCAAATCGTATTATTTGAACCCGAGAGGTCTGCCGATCCACCCACCAACTCCGGTAACAGCGCGGAAAGCCGAGAGATGATTTCCCCCGACGCTTGGCGGCTGGCAAGGGCTTTGCCTGCGTTTTGGTACTCCTCCAGAAGCGCCGTTAAGGAGGCTGACCAGCCTGCAGGCAGCGTATTGGATGTTCTTCGCGTAAATTCTGCAGCGAGCTCGGGGAAAGCTAATTCATACTCTTTGAACAACTGCTGCCATTGGTTTTCAGCATCGGCCCCCCGAACTTTACAATCCCACTCCGCGCTAAGTTCAGCGGGAATCTCGAAAGGGGGATAAGGCCAGTTCAACGCTTCTCGGGTTTTTGCGATCTCCTCATCACCGAGGGGTGATCCGTGGCTGCCCGCGGTGCCGCCCTTGTTGGGTGAACCAAAGCCGATGGTGGTTTTGCAGCAAATCAATGTTGGTTGGTCTGGGTTGGCACGGGCACTCGCTAGGGCCGCTTGAACGGCTTCAGCACTATGGCCGTCAACCCCGGGAATAACCTGCCAGCCGTAGGCTTCGAAACGCCCGGGCGTATCGTCGGTAAACCATCCCGACACGGGCCCATCGATTGAAATACCATTGTCGTCATACAGGCAAATGAGTTTGCCAAGACCCAAGGTTCCTGCCAGCGAACAGGCTTCGTGAGAGACCCCTTCCATCAAACAGCCATCGCCGGCAAAGACGTAGGTGCAGTGATCAACGATGTCAAAGCTACGACCGTCTGCCGTCGTTCGATTAAAGGTACTGGCCAGCAACTTTTCAGCGAGGGCAAGGCCCACACCGTTTGCGAGGCCCTGACCCAGAGGGCCTGTAGTTGTCTCGACCCCAGGGGTGTAACCGCGTTCAGGATGACCGGGGGTTTTTGAGCCCAGCTGCCTAAAAGACCGGAGGTCCTCGATGCTGACGTCATAGCCGGTCAGATGGAGCAAACTATAAATCAACATTGAGCCATGACCGTTGGAGAGCACAAAGCGGTCTCGGTCCGGCCAATTTGGATTGGCGGGGTTATGCTTTAAGACCTCTCGCCAAAGGACCTCGGCCATATCCGCCATGCCCATCGGGGCTCCGGGGTGACCCGATTTTGCGGCTTGGACTGCGTCCATGGCTAGGGCACGAATGGCGTTGGCGCGGTCTCGAGCTGTGCTCATGGGAGGCATCCTTTCTGAAAACCCTATTGTCGCTTAAGGTCATCCAATCAGCAATTCTTTAGCCCTCTACATCCAATTATTTTAGCCTTTACTCAAACCCAGTACCTCGAAAATGAATTCCAGGGCCAAAGACCTTGAACGCTTTTCAAGACCAAAACGTAGTTCAAGGAACCAAAAATCAGTATCATTGGCGCTCTTTTTTATTTGGAAATCAAGCATGGCGAACAACAGCCTATTCACATCGGAGTCGGTTTCTGAAGGACATCCCGATAAAATGTCCGATCAAATCTCCGACGCAATACTCGACGCGTTGCTCGAGCAAGATCCCAATGCGAGAGTCGCCTGCGAAACAATGGTGAAGACCGGCATGGTGGTATTGGCTGGGGAGATTACCTCAAGCGCTCAGATAGACTATGAGCAAATCACGCGAGATGTGATCTTAGACATCGGCTACGACGGCTCAGACGTCGGTTTTGACGGTGCCTCTTGCGCGATCCTAAACGCTTTGGGAAAGCAGTCACCCGACATTGCCATGGGGGTTGATGAGTCAACAGATCATGAGCAGGGTGCCGGTGATCAAGGTTTGATGTTCGGTTATGCGAGTAATGAAACCGACGTCCTCATGCCGGCGCCCATCACCTACTCACATCTTCTGGTTAAGCGCCAAGCTGAGGTCCGAAAAAACGGAACCCTCCAGTTTTTGCGTCCCGACGCCAAGAGTCAGGTCACTTTTCGCTATGATGATGCGGGCAATCCCCAGGGCGTTGAAGCGGTTGTGTTATCCACCCAGCATGATCCAGACATCACTTTAAAAGATCTCCAAGAAGCTGTGATGGAGGAGATCATTAAACCTGTTCTGCCCGCCAATTGGTTGTCAGCGGATACAAAATTTTTCATCAACCCCACCGGAAATTTCGTCATTGGCGGCCCCGTCGGCGATTGCGGATTGACGGGTCGTAAAATCATCGTGGACACCTACGGCGGCATGGCGCGACACGGCGGCGGCGCATTCTCTGGCAAGGATCCATCCAAAGTTGACCGCAGTGCGGCCTACGCCGGGCGTTATGTGGCTAAAAACATCGTGGCTGCGGGTCTTGCTGATCGCTGCGAAATCCAAGTGTCTTATGCGATTGGCGTTGCCGAGCCTACCTCGATCAGCGTCAATACCTTTGGCACCGGGCGGCTGTCAGATGAACGCATCGAAGCCTTAATTGGCGTCCACTTTGATCTTCGCCCCAAGGGTTTGATCGAAATGCTCAATCTAAAACGGCCTATTTATCTACCGACTGCGGCCTACGGCCATTTCGGACGAACTGAAGACAGCTTTTCTTGGGAACGAACCGATCGGGTAGCAGCTTTGTCAGACGAGAAATAGCCCGCCCTTATGAGCCAGGTCCCTATCAGCTTTGAGTTTTCGGCACCCAAGACCGAGGAGGCAACAGCCGCCCTGCTTCGTAGCCAAGACCGCCTCGCCGTCTTTAATCCGGAATACGTCAGCGTTACCTACGGCGCTGGGGGATCAACCCGTGATGGCACCAAAGAAGCCGCGCTGGCCTTGGGTCAAACCGCCGTTCCCGTCGCGCCGCACCTCTCGTTCGGTGGCGACACAAAAGAGACCATCTCGGCGCTGTTAAAGGAGTATCAACAAGCCGGTATCCATCGATTGGTCGCGTTGCGGGGAGATCGTCAGTCTGGTTTGGGCCAAAGCAAGATGTCGCACGCTGCAGAGCTGGTTTCATTCGTGCGAGCAGAAACTGGTTCGCATTTTCATATCAGTGTTGCCGCGTATCCAGAGATACATCCTGAATCAAGCTCAGTTCAGAGTGAGCTGACTTTTTTTAAAGAAAAAGTGGCGGCCGGCGCAAATGCAGCGATTACCCAGTATTTTTATAATGCCGATGCCTACTTTCGGTACATCGATGAATGCCAAGCTCGCAATATCGAGCTCCCGATTGTCCCGGGCATCATGCCAATTACCAACCTTAAAGGTTTGAGGCGTTTTTCTGATATCTGCGGAGCCGATCTGCCCCGATGGATGGTCAAGCGCCTCGAAGATTTTGGCGATGATACTGATGCGATTAAAGGCTTTGGGACGGACGTCGTAACCCGCCTTTGTCAGCGCCTCATCGACGGGGGTGCGCCTGGCCTGCACTTCTACACCTTGAATCTCTCTAAACCCAGTGCGAGGATTCTCAAAAACCTCGGTTATTAAAGTGCATACTCCTCGGATCTTTGTTGATCAATCTATCAAACTCAGCGATGTCATCATTCTGGATGGATCGAAAGCCCATCACCTGGCTCACGTTCTTAAACTACGCGTCTCGGATCCGCTCATTATCTTCAACGGCAGTGGTGGAGAATTCCAGGCAAAGGTGATCGACGTCAAGAAGGACCGGCTTCAGGTTCACATTGAACAACACGATCCAGTCAATAGAGAATCTGAACTTCGAATTACCCTGCTCCTGGCGGTCCTCAAAAAAGACCCCATGCGCCAAGCCCTGCAGCGGGCAACCGAGCTGGGGGTGGCTGAGATTATCCCGGTTTGGACCCAACATCTGAGCGACAGGAAAATCCATCCATCTCGCCGAGTTGAGACCTGGCAATCAATTGTGGAGGGCGCCAGCGAACAATCCGGCAGAACCCAGGTCCCAATCATTGCAGAGCCCCAACCGTTTCAAGAAGTCCTGCAAGAAAACCAAAGCCGATCCAAGGGCCTTAAACTCATTGCCCATCTCAATCAGGATCCGCTCACGTTGAGCCAAGAAGCATTTAATCATGCCGCAGGCGTAACCCTCGCAATCGGTCCTGAAGGGGGGTTCAGCGAAGCCGAGATCAAGACAGCGGTCGCCGCGGGGTATTTACCGTTCTCCATCGGACCACGAATCCTCCGGGCAGAGACCGCGCCGGCGGCGCTTTTGGCCTACCTTCAGACCCGATTTGGGGATTTTCAGGTGGAGAATATTTAGACTGTTCAACTTCATTTATATAACGATTGAAGGCTTCTTGGTTTACACTTGAACACTTCAGAAGGGAGCCCATCTATGGCGAACCATGAAAATCAAAAGCTGATTCGCTGCCAATTAACGGCTCCTAGCGGCACAACACAAACTCGATTTATTGAGTTTGAACTCTTCAAACTGTGGCAATACATGATGCAAACCAAACACGGTTTCGAAATTTCTGATTTGACCATGAGCCTCTGGGTTAGCGAACAAGACTTCCTCAGTAAGCAGAGCTTGTATGAAAGAAGCGGCGAAATTATTTCGGTGGACCGGCTAACGGTTTCGATTTTTGACCAACGCAACGGATTCACCCACGTCACCCATCGTTTCGCCCATCAAGATGACACCGATCAAGTTAAGAGCATCCTGTTGTCTCACGTGCCCGACAATCTCATCGATAGCGACGACTTCACCCTCGAGATCAGTCGAGGTCGAACCATTGAGAAAGGACCCATTTCTGGAATGAGCGAGATCAGTCTTGGCCTGTCCAACGATTGATGTGAACTTCTGCCGATCAAGCTTTGACAACCCTCTCACAATCTGAGCGCGTTCAAAGCGCTGCCCTTACAGCGTTCAAGCGGTCTTGCCTGCTTAAACCGGCGTTTGAGTGTTCAACCTCATCTACAGCTTTGGTATGCTCGACCGCGCATGTCGCTGTTCACTCGCATGCTTTATAAATCCCCTATGAACCCTCTAACGTTCCCGCAACACGCAAGAGGATACTTTCCGGATCCACCTCAACCGGTAATCTCACTCTAGGGCATTACATCGGCGCGGTGACAAACGGGAAAGCTGTGCAGCAAGACTATGACTGCGTCTAGTTCATCGCTGACCTTCATGCGCTGACGGTAGCCCAAAATCCGCTCTTTCACCGGAGTTACCCTCGCGTGAGCCTGATCGCTGACTGTTTCATGTCGTGGGAACTGGTTACAATCATCGCTCGAAACAATAATGGAGGCCGAATTGGCTCGTCACCTCGGAATTGTGATGGACCCCATCGAGTCCATCAATCCAAAGAAAGACAGTACCTTTGCCATGATGTTAGCTGCTGCGAAACGCGGTTGGCGGATTTCTGTAATGACCCTTGGAGATCTCTCGCTCAACAAAGATGTGCTAGAACTGAACTATCAGACCATCACGGTGAGGGACGATCCAAAGGACTACTTCCAAAGCGCTGGTTTTTCTAAGGGAGATGCGACTGTTTTCGATCTTATTCTCATGCGCAAAGACCCGCCCTTTGATATGGCGTTCGTCTACGCAACCTACCTTCTAGATTTTGCCGAGCGCGCTGGGACTCCTGTGTTTAATCGGCCGAGTAGCATTCGCGATTGCAACGAAAAATTGTTCGCGCTGCAATTCCCCAACTGTGTGCCCGAGGTGATCGTCACCTCAAACCCAGAGGAACTGAGAGCGTTTCATGACGACTATCAAGATATTATTTTAAAGCCCTTGGACGGTATGGGGGGACAGTCCATCTTTAGGGTCAAAACCAAAGATACCAACCGCAACGTCATCATCGAGACCTTGACTGAAATGGGAACCCGCAAAATCATGGCGCAACGTTTTATCCCAGAAATAAAAGAGGGAGATACTCGAATATTGTTGATTAATGGCGAACCGGTGCCCCATGGTCTTGCGCGAATTCCCTCTGCCGGGGAAACACGCGGCAATCTCGCTGCAGGGGGTAGCGGCGTCGCCAGACCGCTCACCGACCGGGATCGATGGATTTGCAATGAGGTCGGGCCCACCTTGCGCGAGAAGGGCCTTTTGTTCGTTGGCATTGATGTCATCGGTGATTACCTCACCGAGATCAACGTGACCTGTCCCACCTGCATTCGGGAACTCGACACCAGCGAAGGTTTAGACATCGCGGGGGATTATCTCGATCATCTCGAAGGACAGATAGGCTAGGCTGTGCTGGCGCCGCAAAGACTCAATGACGACCGTCTAGGCTTTGCCTTATTTCTTGCTGTAGTCATCCACGGGATGATCATCCTCGGCATCTCGTTTTCACCTGAATTGAGCCGCGTTCCCGAACGGGTACTGGATGTGACGATTGCTCTGGTGCCCAGTCAAACTCCGCCTGAGACCGTCGAATTTTTATCAGACGTTCATCAAGTATCTGACGAAAAAACAGATGCACCTCTAAAGTCGCACCCGCTCTCCCAATCTGCGCCGCCGGCAAGGCGGTCCGCGACCTCTGAAACAGAACCCCTCAAAAATTCATTGGCCCCGGTGGAGCAAACCCGCTTCGACAAAAAAGTAACGACCCGACCTCTGCAAGCCGATCTCAGGCAATTTAGGAGCCCGCAACAAGACGCGAGGACTGACCCTTTTTCCTCAAGCACTCGGGTCCAGCGCCTGAGTCGCGCCAACGCTGCGGCGAGTCCCGAAGCCTTTTACTTACGATCTTGGCAGCGCAAGGTTGAGACCATCGGCAACTTGAACTACCCCGAGGCCGCGCGCCGTGCTGGCATCTATGGAAAGCTCAGACTACTGGTCGCCGTCCGAGCTGACGGTTCACTGAAAGAAATTCTTATTCTTGAAAGCTCCGGAGAGTCTCTACTCGATCAAGCCGCCGTTGATATTGTGGCGCTCGCTGAACCCTTCCCACCGTTTTCTGCGGCCCTTCGAGACACCACTGACGTCCTGGAAATTGTAAGAACTTGGCAGTTTCGTAAAAACACAAACACGGTTGGCTTCACACCATGATCGAACAAGTCATCGAGGGCAGTTTTTTAATCGCTCACCCAAGGTCTGAAACCAACTATTTCTCTGAAACGGTGATTTACATCTTGGAGAATAATTCAGAGGGAAGCCTGGGATTTATTGTTAACCGCTCCGCAGGTGCATCGGTAGGCGAAGTACTCGACCATGCCCCGAATCCGATAACCCACGAAAATTTGCTCATTGGCGGCCCGGTCCAAAGTGATTGTCTAAGGTTTCTCTCCGTTTGCACGAATGATCAACTGAATCTCCCGCCCAAACTCATCCACGACTTAGGGGCTGCGGCGGAGCAAGGACAAACCGAGGAATATGCCGTTCTGCCGCTGCTCGGATACGCTGGCTGGGCCGAGGGCCAGCTCGAACAAGAAATCAGTGAAGACGTCTGGCTCATCACATCACTCGGTTGGAGGGGACTTCTGTCCGAACCAGAAGCTGAACGTTACAGCTTAGGGTCATCGCAACTGGGGTTTGATCCTGCGTTGATCGGTTTTACTTCAGACCATCTGCAATGAATCAGTCGATGATCATGGGCTTTGATTATGGAACCCATCGCATTGGTGTCGCCATAGGTCAGCGCATTACCCAAACGGCATCGCCTCTGGCCATTCTAAAAGCCCGTCAGGGCCAGCCCAATTGGTCTGAAATTGAGGCGCTGATCAAAGAGTGGCAGCCTGAGGCGTTTGTCGTCGGTTTACCGCTGCACATGGATGATGAGCCCAGTGATCTATCCGTTCAAGCCGAGAAGTTTGCGCGGCGCCTGACCGGACGGTTCAATCTTCCCCACACAATGGTCGATGAACGTCTGAGTAGCGTCGAGGCGAAAAATCTCAGCGCGGGTGATGCAATCGACGATGTCGCAGCTGTATTGATCCTTGAAACCTATCTGTCCAGCGACAGCACGTTAACCTAGCGCTACATAAAGTCCTCGGGGATCTTCGCTTTCTCTTGAGCCGCCTCCCGAGTGATCAATCCTTTCGCCAATAAATCTTTGAGGCACTGATCCAGGGTTTGCATTCCCAACTGACCGCCGGTCTGAATCGCGGAATACATCTGAGCCACTTTATCCTCTCGAATGAGATTACGAATCGCGGGGGTGCATAGCATGATTTCATGCGCAGCCACGCGGCCGCCACCCACTTTTTTAAGTAAATTCTGCGAGATAACGGCTTGCAATGATTCAGATAACATTGATCGCACCATCGCTTTTTCAGCCGCCGGGAACACGTCAATGATACGATCGATCGTTTTTGCGGCAGACGACGTGTGCAAGGTTCCAAAAACGACATGGCCTGTTTCAGCCGCCTCGAGTGCCAGGCGGATGGTTTCCATATCGCGCATTTCACCGACCAATATAATGTCGGGATCTTCTCGAAGGGCTGACCTCAACGCCTCATTGAACCCCAGGGTATCTCTGTGAACTTCTCTCTGGTTGACCAAACTCTTCTTGCTTTCGTGAACAAATTCGATCGGATCTTCAATGGTTAGGATATGTTGGTAGCGATTGGCATTTACGTAATCCATCATTGCGGCAAGCGTGGTGCTCTTACCCGAACCGGTTGGGCCGGTCACCGTAATGAGGCCTCGGGTGCTTTGAGCAATCTTGCTGAAGACATCTCCCATGCCCAAATCTTCCATCGTCAAAACCTTTGATGGAATCGTTCTAAAAACCCCTCCTGCGCCGCGATTCTGGTTGTAAGCGTTCACCCGAAAACGCGCAATGCCTGGAATCTCAAAAGAAAAATCGCATTCCAAAAACTCTTCGAATTCTTTCCGCTGCTTATCATTCATAATCTCATAGATCAGCCCATAGACTTCCTTGGAATCTAGGGCTGGGACATTGATTCGGCGGATATCGCCATCGACTCGAATCATCGGCGGCAATCCCGCCGAGAGATGAAGGTCAGAAGCACCCTGTTTATGACTGAATGCCAGCAGTTCGGTGATATCCATAAAAAATCCTTTTGAAAAATTAATCCGGTATTAAAATGGACCAGTCAACCGCCCATTGCTCCGACCTTGCTCGTTTATCTTAGTATGCGACAATAGCTTTCGCCATCTACAAACGACGTCATCTCATTGATCTCCGAAAATTTAAAACAGGTTCAGACACGTATCATTGACGCTTGTCTTAACGCGAACCGTTTGCCCAGTGACGTTAATCTCTTGGCCGTCTCTAAAACCAAGCCGATTGAAGATGTCGCAAGGGCCATGGAAGCCGGCCAATGTCATTTCGGTGAAAACTACCTGCAAGATGCAATACCCAAAATTCAAGCGCTGCCCCATGCCCGCTGGCACTTTATCGGGCAGATTCAATCCAACAAGACCCGCGACATTGCAGCGCATTTCGATTTTGTGCATGGTCTGGCCTCCGAGAAAATCGCAACCCGCTTAAATGCACACCGTCCCGAGGATAAAGCGCCATTGGGCGTCTTCATCCAGATCAACCTTGCCTCTGAAACCTCCAAAGGCGGACTGGCCCCGGAAGCATTGCCGGCATTGGTCGATCACATTCGAACGCTTTCGCGACTCGAGTTCATGGGCCTAATGGCGTTACCGCCACAATCCTTTGGTCAGCGCGCTCGTCGTGACTTTTTTATAACACTGAGACAACTCCTTGAGCAATTACCGGCGGATCCGGAGATCGACCGAGCCAACCAACTCAGCATGGGAATGAGTGATGATCTCGAGACTGCCATTGCCAGCGGCGCCACCTGGGTCAGAATCGGCACCGCGATTTTTGGCGCTCGAAGTAAAAATGGAGAAACACTATGAACAGAAACCTCACTTTCATCGGCGGCGGCAATATTGCCCAGGCCATTATTGGCGGTCTATTAGAGACCGGTTTTTCCAGAGACCGCATCACTGTTGCCGACCCCAGCAAGGCGCAAGGCACAATCATTGAGCAGTTAGGCGTGCCCTGGACAACCGATAATCTTAAGGCCGTGGGTCCCGCTGATTTAATTTTTTTGTGCGTGAAGCCTGGACTCGCCCAGCCCGTCTGTGAAGCGCTTGCGGGTTCACTGAATCAAAAGTGCCTCATCAGCGTGGCCGCGGGGGTCACCACTCTGCAGCTCAAACAATGGTCCCAAAGCTCTCTCGTGATTCGTTGCATGCCCAACACACCCGCATTGGTGAGGTCTGGAATGCTCGGTTTGTTTGCTGATCCTTCGGTAGACCCCTCTATCCGAGAAGCCGTGGTTGAGTGTCTTACCAGTGTTGGGATCACCGAATGGTTCGAACGGGAAGCGGATCTTGATGCGGTGACCGCCATTTCTGGTAGCGGTCCGGCTTATTTTTTCTACTTGATGGAAACCATGATCACCGCTGCAGAAAAAATGGGCCTCTCGCACACCACGGCCACGACTTTGGTAACCCAGACGGCATTGGGTGCTGCCAGAATGGCCCACCAGAATCACCATTCCCCAGGGATCCTCAGGCAACAAGTCACCTCTCCCGGTGGGACCACCCAAGCCGCATGCGAAGCCCTCAGTCAGGGCGGCTTTGAAACGCTTGTGATTGAGGCATGTGAGGCTGCTAAAGTAAGATCTGAGACGCTATCCGGCACGTAGGTTATTTTTGAACGGTCAACTGCGCGCCGTGACACACATTAGGAATCACTATGGGCAATTATTTATCTGACGGCGGCATCTTTATCATTCAGACCTTGTTCGGACTTTTGGTCATGCTGCTTAATCTTCGGTTTATTATGCAAGCCAGCAAAGCCAACTACTATAATCCGATTGCTCAAGGCATTGTCAAAGCTACCAATCCCTTGATCCAACCTTTTCGAATCGTTTTCCCTATTATTGGGACCTTTGATGTGGCCAATATGGCCTGCGCCCTCGTTGTCCAAAGTATCGGTATCGTGCTGATCATGGTCTTTGCAGGCGCCCTACCATTTGATCTGCTCTATTTCGCCTGGGCTGTCATTGCGATTATCGCAAGTATCCTCAATCTTTACTTTTTCGCGTTGTTGATTTCGGTGATTGCAAGCTGGCTGGCGCCCTATTCCAGTCATCCCGCGTTAGAGTTAGTGCGAGACATCACCGATCCTCTTTGTGCTCCGGCTCGCCGCCTGATTCCAGCCGTAGGGGGATTAGATTTCTCAATCATCGTGGTATTCATCGGGCTGTCTCTCCTTGAGAACAGCCTTTTGGTCCGTCCCCTCGCCGCACTGACCGGTATGCCACGAGGCTTAGTCTTTGGTTTTTAAGAACGCCGCTTACTGGCAACTCGTGATCCTGTATCTTGCCCTGGCTTGCTCCTATGCGAGCGGAGACCAAAGCGTCAAAACCGGGCCCTATGAAATACATTACACAGCCTTTTCATCGATGCTGGTGCCAGCTGACACCGCGAGCACATTGGGCATTACCCGCGCTGAAAATCGAATCTTAATCAACGTATCCGTGCGCAAAGGTGATGAACCCGCAGCGGTTGAGGTTCAGGGCCACGCCCTCACCGTGCTTAACCAAACCCAACCCCTGACATTCACCCAGATCACAGAACAGACGGCGATTTACTATCTCGCAGAATTGATCAACCATGAACGCGACTGGCTGCGTTTTAAAATCAACATCCAATTTCATTCGGACCACCCACCCTATGCCCTCGAATTCTCTCGACAATACTATTGATCTACCGTTTCCGAAGGTCGTACTGGCCAGCGGAAATCTGAAAAAGATCCAAGAATTTGAAACCCTATTTTTAAATTCCAACCAAATCATTCCTCAACCTGAGCTGGGTATCGAGAGCGTTGAAGAAACGGGCCTTACTTTTATTGAAAATGCACTTTTGAAAGCTCGCCATGCTGCTCAGGAAAGTCGGTTGCCGGCCCTCGCAGACGATTCTGGGCTGGTGGTCGAAGCACTTGATGGGGCCCCTGGTATTTTTTCAGGGCGCTATGCGGGATCCAACGCAACTGATCTAGACAATTGTCAAAAACTCCTTAGCGCACTTGAATCTGCATTGAATCGCGCGGCCTTTTTTCATGCCACCATCGTTTTTGTCGAACACGCCATGGACCCGGATCCGGTCATTGCCCAAGGGCGTTGGCATGGCGAGATTCTCAAGTCTCCTCGAGGAGACGGTGGGTTTGGTTACGATCCCCTGTTTTATATCGCCGATGTTCAATTGAGCGCCGCGGAGCTAAGCGCCCAGGAGAAAAACCACCGCAGT
>Ga0209425_10002110_pt1 | contig 22607 bp, 23 predicted proteins | sample COG_05_FD_184749 | JGI IMG/M metagenome (GOLD analysis project Ga0209425, IMG submission 184749) | Pelagic Microbial community sample from North Sea - COGITO 998_met_05 (SPAdes) (version 2) | ecosystem: Environmental > Aquatic > Marine > Neritic zone/Coastal water | place: Helgoland, sampling...
CCGGTGAAAGTATAGTAATTTTTTATAGATTTAGATTTATTTTTATTTATCGTTTTTTCTATTTTTAAATAGGAATGTTTTTTTAAAAAATTGCGATAATCTTCTATTTTATTTATTATTTTTTCAGAAGTTTTTGTTGAAAATCCCTCAATTGAATTCAATTTCTCAATAGTTAAGGCGCGAGTATGAAATAATGGATAGGTCGTTTCTATACTAAGCATTTTTTTATATCCAATACCCTCTCCAAAACATAGCGACGCATATGCTAATAGTGCATTGGTATAAGTTGATTCAAAAACATCCCGCAATGATACCACTAACTTTTCGCTACTTTTTTGTTGAAATCCCTTCAATTTCAACAAATCCGATACAGAAATATTTTTAAATTTGTCAATAGTATTATAGCCATTAATGACTAATCGCTCAATGGTGCCTTTGCTACAACCCTTGATTCCCAAAGCACCGAAAAAATGATTTAATCTAAAAGTCGGATTAATCTCGTCGCTATTTTCTATATATATATTTACAGAATTCCATTTGTATGGTATAGTTGGAAGCGAATGTGATTTAGCTGGAATTATAATATCAACTATTTTAGGTATTACATCCCCACTTAAGACAACTCGGATAGTCGCACCAATATCAATATTGTGGTCTTTAATATATTGTGCGTGGATTCCAGTCGCACAAGACACTTTACTATTATTTAAAAGCACCTGATTGAAAAAAATCCGTGGCACTATTTTCCCATGCTTTGAAATATTCCATTCCACCTTAGTTACTTTCGTAATTTCACCCAATCCATTCGATTTAAACGCGAAACTATATTTGGGATTTCCCTCAGTATTTTTATCGTGAATTTTATTTGAATTTACAATAATTCCATCTATATTATATTTAGTTGCATCCTTTCTTTCCAATAATATTTCCTTTAGATTTTCAAGGGCTGTTCTATCTTTTTTTATATAGTGAACTACATCCATTCCAAGTTTTTTAGCTTCAATGAGTTGGTTTTCAATAGAGGCTTTCAAACTCACAAAGTCAAATACAATAAATTGGATTTTAAAATTACTCGTTTTTTTGGTCGCAACTAACGAATTTATTAAACTACGAGCACTTACATAGTTAGTCCCAGCATTTTCGTTGAAATATTTATTTGAAACTATTAACTCACCTCGGAATACCACGTCAATACCTCCATTAAAGTTTGGTAAGTTTATCATAGGAAGTAAATGGGATATGTCTTGACCGACTGTTCCATTACCACGTGAATATAATTTAATATTATTAGTATTAATAACGAGCAACGCTGAAATACCATCTAATTTATCGGTAATTATATATGAGTCGTCGTCATATTTCTTTAACCACGCATTAATTTTATCGGGGGTTTTTAATTTATTCATACTACCCATATGAAAGGGCAATTTAACCTTGTCTTTTAAAATAGGCGTTCCTATTTGACTCAAAAGAGTATTATTTGGGTCACGCTCTTCTAGTAATTCGATTGCTAAATCATATACGTGATCATTTACTTTATTAGATTTATCTGTATCATCGTTAAAATATATATTGTTTGCTTTTGTAATAAATTCTATCAAATCGGTGGTTGAAATTGACGCTGGATTATGGATCAGTTTTTCACAATTCATAGTTGAATACTAAATAATAATAATAATAATAATAATAATACTATTAATTAATTATTTATTAAATGAATTATTAAATGAATATTTAATATTTCCCACACGTACCCCAAGTTCCTTGTTTGTAACCAATACACTTCGGTCTTGAAATAGGGCACATAAATGGCATTTCACCTCTATATTTGGTTCTCCAGCCTTTATCCTGATAATTATAAGCACATCTATTAGACTTATCAAAGTTGGAATGGGTACAGTGCCCCCAGGTCCCAAATTTGTGACCAACACATTTAGGGGCTGTTTTTGGACACGTTTTCCATCCATTACCACCAGCAAGGGTGGCTGGATTATATTGTTCGCCACATTTACCATTTCCCTCATTATTAAATTTAGAATGTACGCATACACCCCAATTTTTATTTGAAACGTGTCCGTAACATTTAGGGGTTGATAATGGGCACGTTTTAAAAGCCGTTTTTGGATTTGTTGCATTTGCTAAACTATAACTTTCGCCACATTGATCCAAGTTGGCTATAGTATGTGGATAACCACATTTTGGTGTTTCGGTTCCAAGTTCAGTATCACCTAAATAAAATTTAGCATCCTCTTTTAAGTCTAATGTTTTTATAAAATTCATAAAATTTAAAATTTTAGGATTATGGTTTATAGTCGTTGAAAAGAATTCGGATTTATTGTTGAAAATTAATAGCATATAAATTAAAACACATATACACAATACTACCAACAAAGTCATTATATATATATATAATAATTAATAAAAAAATAAAAATAATAATCTAATCATTTAATGGAAAATAGTCGCAGAGTAATTACTTATTTACACTTAATTGGATTATTATTAATATAATAAACCCCGTCTTTTTTCTCCAATTGTGATAGGAATAATTCCAGTTTGTTAAGGGTCTCGTCGGATGAAAAATCGTGGAATTTTAAACTAAGCGAATCGCTTCCCTGTGGTATTGAGTTTCGACTTAATCTGATATTATTTATATAATAGCTACCATTTTTATTAAGGTGTAAATCGTTTATAAATCCATCAATTATCGCCTTTTTATCGTCGGGTATATAATTGTCATAATTGTCGCCAGGTGGACCACGTGGTCCAGTAGCGCCTTTATATTGGTCTTTCACGCTATTCCAATAAGTGTTAGTATCAAATGATTCAGGCGAATAATAAATAGTTGTTAATAATGCAAAAATTATTATTATTAGTATTGTTAAGTTGAACCACATTACAATAAATATAGAAAATAGTTTATTGTGGTTTACAACACCTATAGGCATACCACCATTTCTGCCCATCACGGTTCAATTTAAACTGAGTTAATACTTCATCGTGGTTACATATCACATTTTGCTTATCTAGAAAAGCTGAATTGGATGATTCTTCACTCTCACGAGTTTTTATATCACGACAATCATTTTGGGGTGCACTACGTGTTCCACATTGGTAATTATATCGTATATTGTAATCCTCAGTATGTAATTTAAAGTTTAAAATCGGGTTATTATCACAATTAACATGAAGTTTGTCTAAATAAATAGTGTTTCCACCACTAGTTGCGTAATTAGTGTAATTTATATCACTATTCATTTCGTTTAATTCTTCCAAACATGTATAATCATACCTCAATGTATTATTACCTGGATTAGAATACTTAAATTGATTAATTCCATTATTACCACAATTTATATGGTGTTTGTCAAGGAAAAATACATTACCACCTCCGGCATCTGTTGGGTCCGTTGAATAAGTGACCGTTTCATAAGGCGCCTTCGTAGTAGTAGTGAGAGCCTTCGTAGTAGTAGTGAGAGGCTTCTTAGTAGTAGTGGGAGGCTTCGTAGTAGTAGTGGGAGGCTTCTTAGTAGTAGCGGGAGGCTTCTTAGTAGTAGCGGGAGGCTTCGTAGTAGTAGTGGGGGGCTTCGTAGTAGTAGTGGTAGCAGGACGTTTTGTCGTAGTTGTACGGTGGGCTAATTCACTCACATAATTTAAATATTTACGTCCAGTTGCGTTATTTCCTTTTTCACCTGGAATGCCATCGGGACCTATTTTAAAGTCATAAACGTCTATATATAACGAGGTGTCGTATAAATCATCAAAAGATACAAATGGTGCTGGTTGGAAGTCTTCTTTGGAATATACTAAACCAATAATACATATTAATAACAAAATTACAATATATGATATCATTTAAATTAAACTTTTAAAAAAAGTTTTGGCAAAATTAACTATTAAACTTTTAAAAAAAGTTTTGGCAAAATTAACTATTAAACTTTTAAAAAAAGTTTTGGCAAAATTAACTATTAACTATTAAACTTTTAAAAAAAGTTTTTCCGAGTTTAATTATAAAACGACTTTTTTATAACCCCACATATCGGATCTTGATTTTTCATCTATTTGTCCTCTGGCTAAACAATATTGCTTATCCTTAAATTTATAATCGCCTCTACATACACCCCCAGCACATTTATCCCATTTATCACAAGTGGTCTTAAAATCACTTTGTAGTATTCCACATTGACCATATAATTCTGTACAATACTTAGGGTCAAATATACATCCATCCGATTTACAACCAGAATTGGTACCTGGAACTCCCCTATTTAAAAGAATAGTGGTTGGTATCCTTCCATCTAATCCACGCGGTCCTTGATCGCCCTGTTTCCCTACTTTAGTAATAATTTCTTCGGTTACTAAATTATCCAGATTTAATAATTGAAATTGTTCGTAAAAATAAAAACCAAATACCAACATAATTATAATTAATATTAATGCGGTGTTAACAATAGTATTCATATAAATAGTAATAATATTAATATTATATTGATTTCATAAATATTCATTTATTTATTAATAGAATATAGGCGACGTATTGGGACAATTTTTACTTTCATTATAAAAAATGTCACTCGCCGATAATGGATTTGACAGTTTTATAGGTTCGGTGTAAGTATTCATATTCTTAGGAGAAAACATATTATATGAGGCGGAACTCTCGTAATTTTCCATCTTATAAAAAAATAATACAGATAATATTAATAGAATTAATAAAATATTAGTAAGCATCATATAAAATAAAAAAATAAAAAAATAAATAATAATGATACCCTCAATTAAAATCCAATGTGACATTGTGTTTCATCTTATTAACAAATTTAGTCGCACAAGAGGACAATTCTCGGCGTTTCCGTTTTGATTTTGCCGCCTTTGAAGATACTGGCGACATTTTTTTAGTATTTTTTCTAATATTTGAATTCATGTCTTTTTCAATATCATTTATATTTTCCTCGATGTAATCAATAATTTTATTCTCCAAAGCCCATTTAAAAAAATTAAGTTGCCCTATAGTCGTGGTTAAATAATTGGTTTTATTATAAACATATTCAATTCTGGAACGCCGACAAAATGGGTCAAACTGTTTCTTAGAAAATGCTTTTAATTGATTTTTATATGATAAATAGACAATAAATTGTGTCTGGGCGTCTTTTAAATAATACGATACATTGTTTTTTTTAGAATAATTCGTAACGAACCAATCTATAATTCTTAGTGAAATTGTATTTTCACCATTTAATATTGGTATAATTTTCTCAATATTGTTATTTTTAGAAAAAAACTCATTTATAGGTTTTAATAACAACACTTGCTTACCTTGTAATGAGGTCATTTAAATACTAATTTATATAATATATACTTTAGTGTAAATTACTTTAAATGTTTTTAATTTGACACATCACTTTGATTATACCGGCGGTGGAAATTGAGCGCTCATATTCACTCCATTACAACTACTACATACACCGTTCATCACAATATAATATGGAACACTCCCACCATTTAATGACTTTCGCTTTTGCTTTTTCTTCTTAGACTGTTTCTTTTTCTTCTTAGACTGTTTCTTTTTCTTCTTAGAACGCCCTCCCGTTGTAGCGTGAAAATTAATGACACTTCCATTCATTTGGGGAATTTCCGATAAATTATGGTCGCAATTACATATTGGGACTAAATTGGCGGAAGACCCACCTTTTAATGCTGGAAGCACTAACATACCACAATTACCACTTTGGACGTTGCTCATTACCATATCATATGTTACTGAACCACCCGTTTGTTTCATCGTATAGTATTTATTTAGAAAAAAGTTTATTTTTAAGTTCGTTAAAGTTCCAATTATATTTTTTACATATTTTTCTCAAAAGTAATTTATTCTGGTATAACACGATTGCATTTATATCACTATAATTTTTACCGTCAATATCCATCAAAATAAATAAACAACTTTTCTTAAAAATAAAAGTTATAATAATAAAAATAATAATAATAATAATAAAAATAAAATTCAATTTTTTACAATAGTGTCATTGAGCGCATCATAAATACCCAAATATACGGGTTTTTCTATATTAAAACTATATACATTTTTTGCGGAATCAACTAAATATACACTGTTATTTATAGTAATTTTTTCCGTTGAAATATAATCGGGATTATTAGAAAACGCATGCATTTTTTTCTTTCTACCACGCTTACCCTTTTCCTTTGGTTTATAAGTTTCATCGTCTATACGACCCTGTGGTAAATTCTTTTCGTGGCTCAAACAAAACGGACTATTTTCGCGCTTTGAACGCGTACATTGTCCCCCATCGTATTTTCTACCTAAACAGCGTTTGGTATTTTCAAGAACGCGACGATTTCGCTTTTTTATTCCTAATTCAATGGCGATTTTAGTTGAATCGAGCTTGAAAGTATCATTCAACTCACTTTTATTTAAATGATACTTAGTACCAATTTTGTCTAAGATATTATTATAAAATTCATTAAAGGTTTTAATAACTTTTTTAGAAATAATGGGCTGGATTTCCGAATCGTCCATGATTATATTATAAAAATAATAGAATGTAAAATTTAAATCAATTTTAAAAAAAAACACACGCTAAAATAGCACTTAAGAAGGTAGTCCAACCCTCTTGATTTATAGTTTGGTGGAGATGATAATAATGACCACTTATTGAGTTGCGCACCCAACATTCTCTTGATGTGTCGGGAATTTCCTAGTATGTTTAGTATTATTAGTTGTGGGGTTTTGAACCACATAGTTACTAAAGTTATATGAAATCGCATTTGGTGGTATGGTTTTGGGAATTATATTTTTATTTTCAAGCAATTTCGTAATATAGTTTTTTTTAGTTTCACTAATTTTATTTTTAGGAAATATAACATTGAACGTTACTATCAAATCGCCATTACGATTGATACCCATATTCTTTATAATTTTTTTCATATTCGGTTCAATAATATCGGTTTCGTTAATATGAATCGTTTCACCACTTGGATGTTTCACTACAAAATCAAATCCACATAGAGCCTCTATTAACGATATATTATAGGTCATTTCTAAATTATTTTCATTAATATCAAATAAGGGATGTTTGTCGATCTCAATCTCAACTACTAAATCGGACTTTTGATGTCTTTCTAAATCCGTATCACCTTCATCGGCTAATATTAACTGTTTGCCCGTTTTAAATGTATTTTTTAATGGAATGCTAAAATCCTTTTTGGAGTCAATCAACTTACCTCCTTTACACCCATAACATTCATAGCCTCTTTTTATTCGTTTCCCTAAACCCATACAGTCTCTACAGGTCTCTTCCATAGATGTAATGAAACCCGGACGAAGCATATTCACATTCAATTTACGACCACAGCCACCACAATTTTTACATATTTCTATACCGTCTTTAGTTCGGGTGCCTTTACCCAAACAATCCAAACATATATTAAGGATTTTAAAATTTACTACTATTGTTTTTTCAAGGTATATGTCTTCAATAGAGACTTTTAACTTTTTCAAGGTTTGTTTTTTTCGCATAAACATATTACTAAAGGGATTAATCGGTGCTTCGTTTGAATTTAATGTCCCAAACATATCGTAATTTTGTTTCTTTTCTTCATCGCTCAAAATCTCATAGGCCTTTGAGATTTCTTTAAACTTTTCTTCGCCATCGGAATTTCGGTCTGGATGATACTTCATAGCCAGTAGCTTATATTTTTTTTTAATTTCTTGGAGCGGCGCCGTCTTTGAAACACCAAGGATTTCATATAAATTGTTCATTATTATTATATTTATTTTAATATCCACCAAACTTTATATTATTTAAATGAAATGAATAGTTGATTTTATTAAATAATTAAAATATGTCATTATTCATTCATAATAATTACATTGACTAAAAGTCATATTTACTGGATGTTTCCCATTATGATACCCATTTAATCCCGATAATAACGCATTATTATTGGGACAAAACGCTGTCTTAGTTTGGTGGAATTGCTCTATTTTTCCTAAGGTGGTTTTTGTCGGCAATTTGACCGTCCCATCTTGATAGTCCCGACAATATATTTTGACACCTGATATACCATCTTTACTATTATCATATCCAACATCCATTTTGAATATACCACAATTTTTGGGACATTTTATTTTACTTACATTGTTTTTATTGGTTGATCCTAATACCCCCTCCTTTTTCCCCAATAATTTAGTTTTTCCATTTTGGTCATATAAATATTGTAAACTATCAATAATCCCATCGTCGTTCGTGTTAGCAATTATACCTTTTATATAATTGATATATGGGTATTTAATAACTTTACATTTTTTACATAAGGTCCCTTTACCCAACACAAACTTATTATTTAAATTATAGGACATCCATTTTTTAGTTTTAATTTGTGATTCGCTTTCAAATAACGAAGTATCAACTTCAATATCTTCATCCTCATCTATAAATTCGTCGCGTTTCATAGTATTAACTTTCAATGAACATATATCGCACGTTTTATTTACCCCCTGTGGTCCAGTGGCACCATATTTCCCCCTCGGTCCCTTTTTACCTTCCATACCTCGTTTAAAAAAATAATAACAAATCGTAAATATCGCTATAAAACAATTTAATATAAATAGGTGTCCAAAAAAACTGACGCTTTCTAGACAATAATCGTTATATTTGGTGGTGGATTTCATATACTCATATACCTTTTTTATTCCAATTGCCGATAATAACGTAATTGTTAGTAAAATAAAAAATATGGCGCGCCAATCAAATATAGCTATGAAAAACATATCCCAAAATGTTCTACTTCGGTGGTCATTTCTATTAATTTCCGTCTTCTGGGTCGTTCCTATATAATCAGACATTCTTAAATATTGGAAATATTTTAATTCATGTTTTCTTCGCGGCAACATAACCGTAACCCATTTTCCAAATTTATTTTCGTTTGACTATAATCTAATGGACATCGCGATTGTGATACAACGCAAAATTTTTGCGATTTTAATTCCTTCACATCCTCCACTTCACATATTTTGGGATGGGTCCATAAATACCCTTTGTCACTCTCCTTGCCACGGATAAATCCCGTTTTATTTACATCCTCGTTTTTAACCTTTATTCCAATAGTGCCTTTATTACGAGCCGGGTTTTCGCAAATATTTGACAATACATACTTTTTATTAATTGGGACGTTCTCTTCATTCGCGCAACATATATTCGGTTCTATATTATAAAATTTAAAGCCATCAGTGTCTATACCCGCATTCACATTCACATTACCCTTTTTCAATATCTCCAAATCTTTGTTTTTTTCGTTGCCAATTAGAGTGAGGGGTGTAGTCAATTTGGTAAATGGACTGGCACATGGACGTTTGCTTATAAAACACATCCCATTCTCTTCTCCAGTTTTTTTAAATGTTGGCATCGATGTAAAATCGCGTTTAGGAACATATGGTAATGGCTGGGTATTACAATTCGCTTTTATTGGGTCTTTCATATCTTCTTTAGTTAGTGTAGTATTGAGGGTTTCATATACAGGTGGTTGTCGCGATTCCCCTCGTAATTCTTTGGGTTTTAAAACGAAACTGGCATTTCTAAATTTAGTGGCATAAAAATCCATTGAACCGTCTACCTTTTGATAATGCATACAAATGAATTGGCACCCAAATTCAAACCCCTGATTAGAATTATACTGTCGTGTAAAAAAACTGGATTCTTCTGGAACTATAAGCGACAAAGCACTTTTATTATAATTCATTAAAGTGTCCGTATCTTCCTTGACATAGGTTGAAATTTTGACATTAGAATCAATAGAAACATTATTTATTTTGCGAACTACATTTGAATCCCACGAAGCGTTTACCACTTCTTCGAGAGAACTATTTTCAAACCCTTCGCTACAAATAATAACTGCTTTATTTTTGAAATTTTTAAGCGGTTCATTGGCAATATTCTTTTGATTATATCCATAACTTATATCCAATAACTTAGTTCCACAATGTTTTATTATACTTTCTTTTATTTTTTTCAATATTTTAAAATCACCTTGGACATTGAGATTTAACGCGATAAAAAGGGGGTCGTCAAAATTATTCACCGCACCTGATGTAAATGCGGTCGTTCCTATGGTCTCCATTATTGAATCAAATGTCAGTGGATTTAGACTCAACTTCCAATTCCCTTTTTTTAAACCCACGCTTACAACGGGGTCTTTATAATTGGTGTATACATCTATATACAAACATCTAGCTCCATATCGTAATATTTTGGTTAATATTAAAGGGGATATATATTCACCCATTTGATTTTTACAGGTATATGGGCGGAAGGCACTTGCTATATAAAAATTGCTTAAGGGCTCATCTAAGGTTTTAAAATCGTAAATAGAATTGATAGACATATAGTTTTCAAATATATCCAATCTTTCTAGGGTTTTGGAAATGCGGTATTTATCCGATACATAATAACTTAAAATGATTACGACAAAAATAATGGAAAATATAATAATTAAATTTCTATAAGTTGAAATATTACTTATAACCAGGCTTCTTAAATTTATATTTGATTCCATATATATTTTATTTATATTATTTTAATATTCATTTAACATAAAGCACTATTATTCATTAATAACACCCATGAATAAACTTTTAGAAACAATAAACACCGATATAGAAAAGCTATTTTCTTTTGGGGATGAAAATAACGAAGAAAAAATCTATGTGTGTACGAGATGTATAAATAGTTGTCTCAACATTCTTGATAATATTTTAGCTAAAAAGGATTTGAAAGTTTTAATAACTAAAAAAATACTAGTTATATATAGTTATTTAATAAGCAACCCTGATATAAATATTTACGATGTGCTTTTAGAAGATATATATAAAAATATTAAAAATATTAATCAATCATTTGTTATTAAATCCCATCAAAAATGTATTGATCAAAAAAATAACATTGAATACCATCTAAATATGATTAATTATTATAAAAATTCAGTAGAAAATAGTAATAATTTGTATAATTATTATTTTGACATAGAAAACTACTACAATTGTTTAAAATTATTAAACTATGATAGTACCGATTATTTCTATAAAAAAATGGGGTTATTAAATAACGTATGCGATTTTAATAGTCTTCACGCTAATATAAGTAAAATTATAGAATATTCCAAAAATAATCCATCTACACCCTATTTGTTAATATGTATGGGACTCGGTAACACCATTATGAACAATTGTATGAAACGGTTTGTGAAACACATATATTCCAATCCAAGTAGCCGGTTATTAGAAAATAATAATATGAATGGTAATGGTATCGAAGATACTAATAAGTATAGTAAGTTAGCAAATAAGATATGTATATTTGTAGATAACCCAAAATATCACTTAACGAATTTTATTTTTAATAATTTTGAGTATATGATAGTAAATTTCGGCGTGATGAAATCATTTGAAAATATGGAGAATTTACCCATTAACAATATCCATATAGAAATAACTTCTAACAATATAGATTCCATTTATTCATTTTTAATAAAAGAGAAATTTGGCCTATTAATAAATTTCTGTGGGTTAAATAACACGAATGTGTTTAAACTTTTATCACGCCGTATCGCCCATATTCAAATCAATTTAAATGATTACTTGGGGACTTATTATTCCAATATGTTTGATTATGTATTATTGGGAGAACAGTATAATAAAATAAATAGTAACTATATTTTTAATGAAAAAAAAATAATTATTGAATGTGCGTTTTTATTAAACATCGACTATAACAAGAATTTTGATTTTAAATTTAGCACGGAATATTTCCACATTTTAGAATTGATAAACCAAAAAATAACTATTAAAGAGGTTTCCAATTTTGTAGTTGATTATATATATAGAATTATTAAATTTAACATTAGAAAAATAAATAATGGCGTTTATAATAAAGAACTCTTAATTGAACGCCAAATTAAAACCATTTTGAATAAATCAAATATAAACAACGATAATTACACCCTATTTCAAGAAAATTATTTGAAAATTATAAATATTAAAAAGGGCTTGGTTGAAAAAACTAAAATTATTCAAATGTATAATAATATCATATTACCACCGTGTAAACAAAAAAAATATTTTAGACTATGTGTATTAAGTGGGTCCAAAAAAATTAGTAAAAAGGATATTGGAGTATATAATTTAATTCTAAAAAAATCGCCCAAGACCGTCTTATATATTTTAGAAACAGTCTGTTTTGAAAACCGCGATATGATTCTAAAGTATTTTGATATTGAACTTCAAAGACGAGTCTATTTTATTCCATTCATAGATTCGCAACTGAATATATATAGAATTATGTATTTTGATTGTGTGTTAGATACTATGAATTTTAATCTGAAAAATACGCTTTACGATTTGTTTAAATGTAACATACCTATATTAACATTGGAGGGCACGACTCTATATTCCACAATCACATCTTCTATATTACGAACCAATAATATTAATGAACTGGTGTGTATCACGGTAAATGAATTCATTGAAAAGGCTATAAAAATATCGTCTGATATGGACTATTATAAAACGATACGACATAAATTTCATAATAATACCGTTAGTAAATACTATAAAAAAAATTATATAGAAAAAATAGTGAAAGCAATTATTTCACAATAAGGTCATTTTTTCAAACACATCTATTATTATTATTATTATTATTATTATTATTATTATTAAATTTGAATTATTTTTAAAGAATTAAAAAAAATAATATTTAATACTAATATTACGAAAATGACTTCCAATATTGTTGAACCCCTTTTAGAAGTAAATCCATCACGATTCGTGATTTTTCCAATTAACCACTCTAAAGTATGGTCTATGTATAAAAAAGCCGTCGCTTCCTTTTGGACGGTTGAAGAAGTGGACTTGTCCAAAGACGCCGTATTTTGGGCGAAATTAAACGATAACGAACGCCATTTCATTGAACATATCTTGGCATTTTTCGCCGCCAGTGATGGCATTGTAAACGAAAATTTAGTTGAACGGTTTATGAATGACGTACAAATTCCTGAAGCCCGATGTTTCTATGGATTTCAAATTATGATTGAAAATATTCACAGCGAAATGTATTCGTTATTAATTGACACCTATGTTAAAGACCGCGATAGAAAACAATTTCTTTTCAACGCCATTGAAACCATCCCATCTATTAAAAAAAAAGCCGATTGGGCATTGAAATGGATTAGTAATAAAGACGCATCCTTTGGTTCTCGCGTAATCGCATTTGCGTGCGTCGAGGGTATTTTCTTTAGTGGAGCATTTTGTTCTATATTTTGGTTAAAAAAACGTGGATTGATGCCAGGTTTAACCTTTAGCAATGAACTGATTTCACGTGATGAGGCGCTTCACACCGAATTTGCGGTATTGATGAATTCAATGCTAAACAATCAATGCGATGAAGCCACTATAAAAATGATTATTATGGAAGCTGTGGAAATTGAAAAAGAATTTATTAATGATAGTATTCCCTGTAAACTCATTGGAATGAATGCGGAAATGATGAGCACCTATATTGAATTTGTCGCAAATAGATTAATGATGCAACTCGGACACCCGAAAATTTATAAAAATGTCAAAAATCCATTCCCGTTTATGGAAATGATTTCATTGGAAGGAAAAACAAACTTTTTTGAAAAACGAGTCGCTGAATATGCCAAGACTGGAGTAAAATCTGGCACGGCGAATTCTAAGAAAATTGTGTTTGATGCGGAATTTTAATCTATATTTTCATTTTTTATTATAATTATATTTTTTTTTGTTCTTAAAGTCCCCATAATAGTATCAATCATAGTGTCGCCATAATTACAATTGCTATATATGTGGTGAAGCAAATGATGGTTATGCGACGAATAATTGGAATGTTCCTCAACGATCGTTGAATAGTTCCCCAATACCAACAAAATTAGAATTGTATAGACATCACATTGTAATAATATTAAAGGTAATCCTAATGGCAACATATTTCCAAATATGAAGTCAATTGGATGGGTATATGCCGACGCCATTCCAATGGGGATTTTAAATTCATGATGGACCCGATGATATTCATATAATGTTTTATTAGAATGAAAATATCGATGGGAAAAATAGAATAGGGGATTCGGTAAATAAATGTTTAATATTAGACATATTCCACACCATAATAAATTAAATTCTGGTGGAATATAAAATAGATTAATTAGCACAAAGGCGGGAATTGAATATATACATACATTTTTAAATACGGTGGAAAGGGCCATGTTGTATTTATCCACATTTTCATTTCGTAATTCAATATTAGTTTCACGGATTACATCTATATTAAACGTGTATAATGAAAATCCAAAATAACTCAAAACAAATGTTAAGTAGAATAACATTTCAAAGGCAAAATAATTAATTATTAATAATTAAATATTAATATTAATATTAATTAAAATATAAATAAAAAATGTTTTTTAATAAAAATGTCCGTTCTATTAAAACTATTTTTAGTTTTCCACTAATCCATATAATTCAAATTTCGCCATAATATTTTTATTATAACTACAATTATTAACTTTATATTCTGTGTAATAGTTAGAATATAATTCAGCCGTTTCCATTGATATATGGTTGCTCATTAAATGCGCCTTCGTTTTGGCTTTAGTGATATTGTAAAGGTTCGTTTGATATTTATCATATGGAAATAAATATAAATTATCGTTATGATGATATTCGATAGTAGTATTCATAATCAATCTATTTATTTATTATCAATTATTAGCATAATAATTTTAAATAGATTGATTTTAAATAGTAACAATAGCCATTTATTTTTTAACCCCAAAAATAGCCATTTATTTTTTAACCCCAAAAATAGCCATTTATTTTTTATCCCCAAAAATAGCCATTTATTTTTTAACCCCAAAAATAGCCATTTATTTTTAACCCCAAAAATAGCCATTTATTTTTTACACTTCATACAATTCAAAACTCTACAATTTGGATCATCGCGGGGTTTATTGGCGCAATCATATACGTCACATAATGGTTGAACTAACAATTGGTCATTGGTGGTCTTTAAAAAATCCATTCCGCGTTTTGATAAATCGCTTACCGAAGTAGTCACTTCATTGTTATTGCCATTATTAGATTCGCTCATTACGACCCTATCTCCAGTGGCATTCGCCCAAACATTTTTATTTTGGAATTTATAATTGACGGGTTCATAATTTGACAAAAAGCACATAGATTTCCCAGACATAGCGTCCTCAATACACCCATCAAACATTTTTAATTTATCAGCATTATTAGTATTATTGGCTGTCGTATTTAATTTTTCTCGTAATTCGGTGCTGGACATAGGACGGCTTACATCCAGTTCAGGCTCATTCCAGGAAATATTGTTCATTTTGACGGCATTATTAAAGTCTAAATTATCGTAATTAAATTCATCGTAATTAGATGCAACAATATTGTTATTTGACATTATAAAATACAACACAGAAAAAAAAAAATATTTAGCGTCTAGAATTATATTTTTTTTAAAATAAGTATATTAACAAAAATGCTCAATTATTTATTCAAATCTAAATTAGACCATATAGACACGTGTTTAAACCCCGACCCTAAATTACTCCATCCACTATTAAAAGATTATACCGAACCATATAATGAACGTGTTTATAATGATTTGGAAATTTTTAAAGACTACGACAATAATGAAATTGATACCCTGTTTTCAGTTATAAATAAAACGTTTACTTTAAGCGGTGCTATCAAATTACAAAATATGTTTATGAAACCTCAAGACCATTCTAAATTGAAAGCCGGATATAAATTATTAAATAAACATTCGGATAAGGTGCGAGAGTCGTTAATCAAATTAAGTATATTGGAAAAATCCCTTTTAGTTTATTGTAAGGACGACACGAATATAAATGAACTATTAACAAATATTACAATTACAATTCCGTATGTAAATAAATTGAATGAGAATGAGACTTTTATGAATTTATATAATAACTATCATATTTTCAGCCCACTTTTCACCGCGATTTCACCTCTTATATTATTTGTGCTAACATTCCTATTTTCGCGGTTTGCGTTTTTCAAATATGTTGATTACATTTCATTCAATATTCCCAAAACCAATATGTTCGCAAATGGCAATTATTTAAGTGGCCTTATAAGCATCGCGATGTATATTTTTAGCTTATATACCGCCTCTCTATATTCTATAGTTAATCAAAAACTATTGCGAAAAATGTATGAATTTAATAGCCATATCGCCAAAACCCAAACACTCATTCAGGAAATGGAAACGACCCTCCCCGATTTCTTTGACCTAAATAGCGATAGCTATAACTTCTTGAAAACCGAATTCTATGATAGACCCTATAAAATTATTAGTAATAAAGGAAAAATTATAAAAGATTTCTTCAAAATTAAAAATAATATTAAACCCATTAAACAAATGCTGGCGAATTTGGGGAAACTCGATGCCCATTTCAACAATTTACAACTCGGTATAAGCCCCGAATTCTGTTTTTCTAATATAGTGCCTTATAAGAAACCGATGATAATCGCAAAGGACTTATACCTACCAAATACTAAAATTACAGCCATAAAAAATACCAAAAATAATATTTATATCAATGGCAATAATTTAATTGTAACTGGAGCCAATGCCCAGGGGAAATCCACCTTTTTAAAATCAATGGCGGCGTCTATTATACTATCCCAACAACTCGCCATTGCCCCCTGTGCCACTTTTAGTCATACCCGATTTAAATATATAGAAACGTATTTAAATATCCACGATAAAAAGGGCGAAAAATCGTTTTATGAAACGGAACTTGAAATTATGAATTCATACATAGAAAATTTGGAAAAACAACCCGAAAACGAATTCTCATTTATAGTGATTGATGAGATGTTTAGTGGCACTAATCCAAATGACGCTATTAGTGCTTCCATAGCAATTGCCGAAAAAATGGAGACATTTAAAAACAATGTGGCTATTATCACCACCCATCACCACCAACTTAATCAATTGGATAATTTTAAAAAATACCATATGCTCAATTATAGATTAAAACACGGTGCCAATAAAAATACTAATGGGATTGATATACTTAAAACTAAAAATTTTGATAGTTCCGTTGTAAAACGGGCGGAAGAATTAAAAAAAAACATATAAAGAGAATTTCACTATTCATAATCACAGTTAATTATGAAGATTAATATTATTCATTCACAGCATTCTAATAGCGTTATGAACGACGCCGAAACGCTTGACTATATTTTAAAACGACAAAAAGATAAAACCGAAATTAGTCATATTAATGTCAATAATTATACATGTCCCAATGCCAAAGTGAATATTTTTATTGAAACTATTAATTATAGCTTTGTTCGCAGTGCGTCCTATAATATTTTTATTCCTAATCAACACTATTTTTCACAGGAAATGATGCCAATGTTAGAAGGGATTGACAAGATTTTTTGCAAAACGAAATATTGCTATGAAACATTCAAAACATTTGTAGCTGAAGATAAATTACTTTATACTGGGTGGCGGTCAACCGATATTTCATCTCACCAAATTGACAAAAACTTAGAAGACTGGTTTGTGCTATATACCGATCACAATTACCAAGATGTCCAAAAAATAATTGATATTTGGACACTCGAATACCCAACCCTTAATATAGTATTTAGTGGAGTTCCAAGAGTCGGTTTGAAGAAACGGAATTTGGCAAATATAATGTACATTGACCAAATTGAACCCGGAAAATACGAAAACTTATTTAATAGCTGTATGATTCATGTAATTTTAGATACAATTGATAACTATAACCATCATTTAAATCAAGCGATGTTATCGGGAAATGTCCCCATTTGTATAAATAAAGGACCGATGGCGGAATTGCTATACGAAGATAATTTTTTTGGGATTTCTTGTAGCAAAAAATCCATTCCAAAATTTTTAGGTTCTAAGTATAAATTTAGCGCTGACAGTTTAGAGGAAACTGTGAAAAAAGTGGTTGGAATGTCCAAAAACACATTGGAGTTAATCGGTGAAAATAATAAAATGTGGGCGAATAGAAGGCACAATATATTCAATGAAGCAATTCAGCAACATCTAAAAGAATTAATGTTAGATGTGCGAAATATTAAAAAACGGGTAATTAAAACCTATGAAGACGACGAATTACCTACCATATCGCTCGTTTCCGTCTATACATCTACGCCACGATTTTTTAAATTGCCAATTCTAAATTATAGATCCCACAGTTATCCACGAGAACGGTTAGAATGGGTCATTGTAAGCAATAATAAAGAAGACGCAATTGAGGAGTTACTTCCACCTAGCGATATTCGGAAACAATATAGAATAAAATACGTAGATTGCGATTCGGACAAAACTTATGGAGAAATGCTTAACATTGGTGTAGAAAATACGACGAACGACCTCGTATATGTTATGGAAGACGACTACTTTTTCTATCAAAATGGTTTGCGAATGGCGGTGGAGGAGTTTTTGAATTCGGGGAAAAATATTATTGGATGTACCACCATTGGCACATTTGATATTAATAACTATATTTCCATTATTAGCACAAATGGTCAATCATTCGACCACGCTAAACGCATCTATTTAGGTACTGTATTATTCAAGAAAGACTTTTGGGAAACTGGTAAATTTGGAAGCGAGGTGGGTAATGAAATGGCCCCTATGCTCGCCAATCGGTTTAAGGAATATGGGGAATATTCTTGGGATAATAAGTTTGTTGGCCTAATTTACAGTGGAAATACCGGTAAATGGACTGTGCCCGAAAATCAAGAACCAAATGGATGTCACTATAGATTTTCAAAGAACGTTTATGAATTTATTGTGGGATTAGACCCCAAACCAGCAATTAAAGAAATTTAGGAAAGGGATGATTTTTTATTTATTATTTTTTGATTTATTATTTTTTGAATTAGATGTAGGTGATTTTTAAGGTTTAATTTTCTTTTAATCAGGCTAATAATAGCACGTCTGCTGTCATTAGTAAAAGGGGTAACCTTGCCTCGAATTTTACGGTTTAGTTCCATCAATTCATTATCTTCAAGATTATCTGTATCTAAATATATTTTTTGAATTAATTTTAATAGTTTAACATCGTAACTATTATATTTGGCCGTTATTTTATTGCTTATTTTATCTTCAATGCTTTTATATTTACTTTTATCACAAAATTTACCAATTGGGTCGGTTCCATTCCTACAATTTTCTTCAGAATCATATATATTAAAATCTGCGTTAGCTGTACAAATCCGATCATGCAAACGAATTTCTTCGATTTTATTATATGAATAATCAAACGAACCATCATCTAAATATGATTTAAATATAATGTTTGTTTGGGTATCTAATAAGGTTTTTATATTTTTGGATATATATTTATTATAGTATTTTAATATATCAAAATTAGGAAAATATTTTATCAGCTTAGGATAGATATAATCATAATAGTGACCACTAGCATCATTCATAAATATTGTTTTGTTTTTTGTTAATATTGTACCCGATAAAACTACCTCAAATGTATCACCTAGATCTTCCTCCATCATTTCCGCGCATATTGTATGCCCAAGGGCGAAGTCTTTTAGATTTGATCCAACTATACCCATAACCATATTGTTATTTTTATCATAACCATATACATATAAATAGCCATACTCGGGATATTTAATCATATCTTTTTTAAATTTTTCAATATCATTCGGTAATAAATAATAACTAACAAGAGTTTTCATTGGCACGCCGTCTTTAGCGGTTAATTTTAAAATACCTCCATTAACCTGATTATACTCATAGCATTGGTCTGTCACTGTTTGCATCGCCTGTTTAAATTCAGTGGATGTTATCCTAAATTCTTTTCTATTATTACTTCTACTACGGGTTTTACTTTATTATTATTTCTACTACGGGTTTTACTTTTATTATTATTTCTTTTACTTTTATTCGTTGAATTGGTTAGACTTGGTATCATATAATACATAATAGAAAAAATAAATTATACAATTATTATTCATTATGAATTCAACCTATTTAACAAATTCAATAGTTCCGACTATACTTTTGAATAATTTGAAGTAATGTTGAAAGAACATTTATGCGATTTAGACAGATATATCCATACTTTAACTTTTTCAAAAAGTTTGGAAAATAAAAACATTTGTTATATTAATGAGTGAACTCGTGCGACAGCTTACATTATCAGATATAATATTTTCAGGCTATGGTTATACGGTTGGTGCGGGGGTGTTTGCTTTAATGCCATATATAGTTAAAAATGCCAAAAATTACACTTGGTTAGCATTTTTAATTGGTGGCGCAATTAGCATTATGACGGCAATGAGTTATGCTAAACTTAATATCGAATACCCGAGCAATGATGCCGAATATTCTTGGATTATTGAAACGTTTAAAGTAGATAACCCTAAAACTAAAAAAGATAACCAACATAATAAATATGTTAAACTTTTTTCAGCTATTGTTATTTGGGCAGTGATGATTCTAGGTGTCACTATGAATTCAGTAATTATTGTAAGTGTAAGTAATTTTTTTAAAAATATGAATATAGGTAATATTCCAACCAATATTATAACATTAGTAGCCGTATTATTCCCAACATTTTTAAATTTATTGGATGTTAAGAAAATGTCTATTGTGAATATTATAGTCACTATATTAACCACCTTAATACTTGGATTAATTCCTGTATTTTCTATTTTTAAACATCCTCACATTAAAGACATTGTTCCAACTGTGCTTAATACGAATACAATTCAAAATATAATTAAAGCGGTTAGTATTACCATATTACCATATAATGGATATCAATCGGTTGTTCAGATGTCGGAAGAAGTTAAAAATGTGAATAATATTCCTAAGGGTATGTTGATTTCAGGAGTGCTTGCTATTGGACTTTATACAATACTTTCGGTTGGACTTATACTTATATTAGGTGTTTCGAATATTTCAAAGTCAACATCACCGATTGCGGACGCTTTCTCAATATTTTTCGGCAAATACTCTGGAAATATTGTTAATATATTTGGTATATTAACCGGATTTACAACATTACTCTTAAGTATTTACTCTAGATCACGGCTATTAAATAAATTATCCGAACATAATATTGCGCCAAAAATATTTAATCAATATGGAATTGGCAAATATTTCAAAGGAATTCCCGTTATGTCGGTTATGATTGTCGGGGTGCTTAGTTATATATTTACACTATTAAAAGAAAATTCGTTGGAATTTTTGGCAAATATCACAAACATTTTGACATTGTTTGTATTTATATGTGTTAATATATGTGTCATTTATACTTATTACTATAAAGATAAAAATAAAAATAAAAATAAAAACGACCCAAAACTTACACCACTTATAAATAAATTCAGAAACACACCTCCTATATATGCTATAATAGCGTTGATAATATTATTAATACTATTTTACTCAACTACCAGGAGCTTTATTGTTGGTTAATTATTGGTATATTACAGTAACCAATTCCTAATTAAACTATCAAATAAAACTTACTTTAATGTAATAGATTTACATTATAAAGGTATTAACATTCACATTTTATTACTTCTATTACTAATGGTATTTGACATATCCATAGTTGTGTAAGTAATATTATACACGAATATATAATATTTATTATGGATTTAGATAAATGTGATGGGATTCAGATAAATATAAAAATTGATTATCATTATTATTATTATTATTATTATTATTATTATTATTCGTCATGAATAGCCCAATCATTCAACGAGCTATTGATATTTTACACGACGCCGATTACAAGACGTATAAAGATAGTTTCAATTTCGAAGAATATACGCGCATTTACGACCAGTTATATCCAATTTTTAAAGGGTATATTATTTCAAACTTATTTTCCATTGAATCGGATGCCGATGTTGTATACGCATATAATCACTGTGAAGTTATGATGAAAATATACAATAGTAAAACATATAGAAGCCTAAAAACAAAGGGTTTGGATGAAGGGTTAGTTAAAAATCCGATTTGTTTTATGTCAAGTGAAGATTTATGCTTACACTATATTCGGCGGGTTATCGTACAACCCCCGCGGGACGTGAAATTGGTGAGCGGAGTAATCGGAAAGCCTGATACATCTACATTGAACAAAAAGTTAGTAACTAAAAATATACGGAAATCATCCAATTTTGGCATCGCATGTGATGTCTTGGGAATTTTAAATAAGAAACAGAAAAAAATAATTGAAAATAAGGATGGGGTATGGTATATGTCGGACGCGAATCAAATTATATCCTTTCGTGATATTTTAAACATATTAAATGAGATACATTTGAATACAATTATTCTATAGACGACTTAATTTATTAATTAACGTTATTTTCCAGATTTTTTTTCTTTTCTTAATATTATACAATGGGAGGAGGATTAATGCAACTCGTAGCTTACGGCGCTCAAGATATTTACCTTACCGGTAATCCACAAATCACGTTTTTCAAGGTCGTATAC
>Ga0209425_10002111_pt1 | contig 22596 bp, 23 predicted proteins | sample COG_05_FD_184749 | JGI IMG/M metagenome (GOLD analysis project Ga0209425, IMG submission 184749) | Pelagic Microbial community sample from North Sea - COGITO 998_met_05 (SPAdes) (version 2) | ecosystem: Environmental > Aquatic > Marine > Neritic zone/Coastal water | place: Helgoland, sampling...
ATAACAAACAGCCCTATTTTTGTATCGGGATTATAATCTTTTTTTAATATCATAATGGGTAAAATTACCTCATATTATTTTATATATGTCCAAATGCTTTTCCAATTTTAATTGAGAAATTTCCTGTTGGGCTCCAGAATCCATATCTTTTAAAATAACTATATTATTTTTTATCTCTTCTTTGCCTAATAGTATTGCAGCAATGCAGTTGTTCTCATTAGCTTTTTTCATTCGTTTCTTTGCGGAGCCATTATACCCTAGTTCAATATTAAATCCATTTTTTCTAAGTTTTTCTGCAATTACTAATGCATCAATATAATTTTCCTGATTAGTTGGTATAACTGCAATAGGCCGTATTTTTTTATTCTCCATTTTTGTCAAGAGGGCAAGCCGCTCAATGCCAGCTGCCCAACCAATACCAGGCGTGTTAGGGCCTCCCATTTGATTAATTAATCCATCATATCGTCCGCCAGCTAGAACCGTTCCCTGAGCTCCAAGATTAGTGGAAGTAAACTCAAATGCTGTATGGCAATAATAGTCAAGGCCTCTAACCAAATTTGTACTATGTTTAAAACTAATATTTAATTTTTCTAAACCGTCACATAAATTTTCAAAAAATTTTTTTGAATCGTGATTGAGGCTATCTATAATCTTTGGAGCATTGTCTACAATGCTTCTATCCCTGGGATCCTTAGAATCAAGTATTCTGAGTGGGTTTTTTCTCAAACGATTAAGACTATCTTTTGATAATTCATTTTTATATTTATCTAAATAGTCGAGCAACCTCACTTTGTATAGCTGTCGACTATCATTATCACCTAAGGTGTTTAATTCTAGTGTTATATCATTTTCTAAATTAAGTTCTTTTAAAAAATTTGATGCCAAAGAAATAATTTCAACATCGGCTTGGTAACTACTTACTCCTAAGACTTCAACTCCGACTTGGCGGAACTGGCGTCGCCGACCCTTTTGGGGTCTCTCATATCTAAACATTGGCCCTTTATAAAATAATTTTAAGGGTAGAGATTGTTGCAATCCATTTGATATGAATGCCCGTGCTACTCCAGCCGTTCCTTCTGGCCGCAGTGTAATAGTGTCGCCGCCTTTATCTACAAAGGTATACATTTCTTTAGTAACAATATCTGAAGAGTCGCCTAGTGTCCGACTAAAAACCTCGGAAAATTCAAAAATTGGAATATCTATTTCATCAAACCCATAACGCTGCGCAACCTTATATGCAGTCTCTTCTACTTTTCGATAAATACGGCTTTCTTGCGGCAATACATCCTGAGTTCCTCTGACAGGTTTTAAACTTTCCATATACTTCTCATTTCAAATACTAAAATCAATGTATTAAAGCATCACAGCAACTTAGTCATGTTAAAATTACTGGTTGATAGTTTGAGTTACGTATAGGTAAATTATTCGCCTATCGAGGTACCCGCTATTAAATCCTTTGGAACTAGAAGTACGTTTCGACGCACTGATCCAATGGCACCGATAGGCGGCACTTTCTGGCCGTCAACAAATATTTCTAAAGCTCCAGCATTCCCGGTAATCAGACTCAAACCTTCTTGGTTAGGTACATCATAAGTTGAGCCCTTCTTTAATAATCTCGTTATTAGAATTTGGTTTAACGATTTATTTCGCACCTGCAGATAACTATCAGAGAGTGCACGAATTGTAATTCGACTTGATTCTATAACTTTATTTTTTGGCGATAAAACGTTATTTTTTTCCAATAACTTGGGTTTTAGTGGTTTCGTTACGTTAACGACCTTAGTTTTTGTATCCAAAGTTGAAATTTTATCTTTAATATTAGTCTTTAAGCTGAGTGGTTTATTGCTATTTTGTAAGGGTGGTTGGGGCTCAATAACTTGATTGTATTTGCCTGAAATATTTTGTTTTTCTGATAATATTTTACCTGTCACGCCTCCCAAACCAACTTTAATGCTCGATCTTGGATCAGCATTTTTTATTTCTTCCTCTCTTTTGAGAGGGTCGCTTGTTAACAGAGTATTCTTTTGCGTTAGTGTTTTTGTTGTATTTAATGAGTTATTAGTTTTTAATTTTTCGATCTGCGATGGTTTTGGTATTTCACTCTTATTCAGCGACACCGGGTTTCCTATGGAGGAAACATTATTGTTGAAATAATACCAACCCCCATAACCTGCGATAGCTATCATAAAGCCTAATAAAAGAGTTAATTTATTTGGCATACCATCTTCAGGGACAATCGTAGGAAATACTAAATCCGTATTGGTGGTTTCTACAAGATCGCCTGATTTATATGCCCTAATTATTTCTTCGCTATCTAACTGGAGATACTCTGCATAAGTTTTAATAAAACCTATAATATAAATTTTTCCTGGTAATTGAGCAAAATCATTATTTTCTATTGCGTCAAGGTAGATTTGGCGAATTCTTAATATTTGGGAAACTTCTTGAATGTTTTTAGACTGGCTTAAGCGAGTATCGCGTAAGACTTGACCAATTGAGTTAACAGACATTTTGTTATCAGTATAGCTGTCTATGACCGGCTTATCACTGGAGGGGTGATTGGAGTCTGGATGGTTCATAAACCTCTTCTTTCAAGGGATTTAATGCTAACTCTATAAAATGCCATGTGGCTATTTAATATTTTTTATCCAAAATAATAAGTTAAAAATAATATAAAATAATCCTAACCTTAAATAGTATTTAAATAAAGGTGGCCGATGTAATTTCATCGGCCACAGTAAAAATTCTTCGTTATTCAGAAGCCGCGTCTACCGCAGCGCCTGTAACAATTGTTCCACCACAAACTAAAAGTGCTGGTGGAAAAAAAGCAACAGCTACCCCGCAGGCTGCAACTCCAACAGTTGTTCCTGGATTATCTTTTATAATTGATGTGGAATACGCAGATTTCTTTGCATGAGAAGTAGCAAAACTACTACTTGCAAACCCGAGTAGAAATATTGCTAAGGTTAAACTTACAATTACACGCATTTATAAATCCTTCTATAGTTAATTGAAAAAAATACTACGCTACTATAAACTATTTTATAAATTTTCGCTAGGATTTAAAGAGAGTTTTTACTTATGTAATATTTTGTGAGTAAATTTCGTAAAACGCCATTAAATATTATCCTAATAATCATATTTGGTGGAATAGAATTATAGCTTTTCTAGCAATTTATTTTTAATAATCTTCTTAGTTGGAGTTAATGGCATTTCTTTAATAATTTTTAATCTTTCCGGCCATTTATTTTTCGAAATTCTTTTTGAATCTAGGAACACACAAATTTCTTTTAAAGTAATATTTTGAGACTGTGTTACGGTAACAAAACAACATGCTCTCTCGCCTAGGACTTTATCTGGCATGGGTACTATCGCTGCTTGGTTAATGCTAGGATGGCTCATAATTAGCTCTTCGATATCTGCAGGGTTAAATTTCACCCCTCCACGACTAATGATATCTTTTATTCTGCCTGTCAATATAAGGTTTTTGTCTTGATCAAGCATGGCAAGATCACCCGTTTTAAACCAACCGTCCTTGGTAAAGGACGCTTTATTAGCTTCTGGATTGTCAAAATACCCAGGGAAGACTGAACTGCCGCGTACTTGGAGTTCACCTTCAATGTTTGATGATAGCACCGTTCCATCATCGCGTGAAACAACTCTCACCTCATTGCCGGGAGCAGCTGGACCAGCGGAGGTTAGTGGCAAATCTATTGGACCGGAGTCACGGCAAAAGGTTGCTCCTGCTGTTTCTGTCATTCCCCACAATTGACCAATACGTGTATTCCGATTTTGTATTAAGATTTTCTCTCTGTATGCCGTCAGTATATGCTTGGGGCATGCCGATCCTGAAAACATCGAAAATCTAATACTGGAAAAATTATATTTTTCTATTAGATTTAAATCTAACATGGATGCTGCATGAGGAGGGCCCAAAAATATAGTTGTGGATTTTGTTCTTTCTATAGTCTCAGCAAGTCCATCGGGGGTAAAAACGGGTAGTAGAATGTTTGTGGCGCCAGCACATAACGCGACATGAAAATTATAAAGTCCATAAAGGTGGGTGAAAGGGGCCGCAGAAATATTTCTGTCTTCTGAGCACATATTAAATTCTGGGACACTCAAGCGGGCGTTGCCGATCATGTTTTGATAGGTTAGTGGCACGCCTTTGGGATTTGAAGTTGTTCCAGAAGTGTATAGTAACAGGAATGGATCTGATCCGACTGGGGGGTTTTCAATTTGAGGGGTTCCTGGGAATTTGAGGTTTTGTAATATTAATACGCCGTCAGTAGCCTCTGTTCCAGTGCTTATAACATATTCAAGTGTATTTAACTTATTTTTGAGTCTCAACATAACATCTTGTGTTGGAAAGTCTTTAAATTTTGGAAGACAAATTATGGCTCTTGATCTTGAATGACTCAGTAAGAACTCAATGTCAGTATCGCGGTAGGACATATGAATGGTTTGCATAATTCCGCCAAACGCCGTTATAGCGAAATAACATAGAATAAACTCAATTGTGTTTGGTAGTTGGACAGAAACAACGTCCCCCTTAGTCAAACCTAGCCCTAATAAACCATTTGTTAATTGTTCAACTTGTTCATCCAATTCTTTATAAGTGAGTTCACCATCAGGGTGAATGATTGCTAGTGACTCAGGAGAATTGACGGCGTAATGTTTGAGATGACTGTTAAGTGTTTCATCAACCCAAAAACCCTTTTCTATATATTTTGTAACAAGCTCTGGTTTAAATTTAATTGCTTCTCTAAGCAACATTGCGTCCTCCCTAAATTTTAGTCTTTCCAACGGATTCTTATAATTGTCTTTTCTCCACCTTTTTCCACCTCCCAAATGATATAATCTTCGATGTTGATCAATCTTATGGTGTTTGCGCTCGGTAAATACTCTTACAACACTTACTTGCTCGGGCAACAGACCAATTTTTTTTGCAATTTCTTCATCAGTTAGACCTGTTTCTGATCTGCTAGCAGCGATAGATTCAAAATCTAGATTACGAACAGGATCGCCTCTTCTAATCTGCTTATTTAGGCTCAGTTTGAAGACGATATCTCCAAACGTGTCTATCATTTCTTGAGTGACACCGTATGACATATTATTTAATCTTATCACTCTCGTGTTCAATATTATGCTCAGTTCTCGCAGCAGCTTCAGCTTCAACTATTTTCTGCCGCATTCCTGCGCCTCTAGCAACTGGATTTGCCATTAACGCTGTTTGAGTAATTGGGCAGACCCTCATGCATTCGTAGCATAGAGACAATAATTCTCCGGCTCCTATAGATAGTTTATACCATAAGACTTGATTCTCAGGACCGTGCAATGCCATTCCTCTTTCAATGGGATTCTTGGCATCGAGTGTATCTAATAAGACGCTTGGAATTGCCTCATATTGCTGAGACATTTCTGCACACGCATGTGAATCATATTTCATCTCTTCTATTTGGTCATTCTCATCAATACTCCCACTTAAGCACTCTACTGGACAAAATTTTTGACAGGGTGTTTGTCCAGTGCGTTTGTAAAGGGTAACGCAGGATGGATGCGGGCATGGATTTTCAGCCATAGGTTGATCAGGTGGCATCTCCAACTCTGTAAAAACTGATGCATAATACATCATACCAAATTCAGGATGAAGAAGAATATCCCCTGCCATTGAACGAGCGCCAATACCAGCGACCTCTGCGTGAAGTTTTAAACTCTGCATTGGCACACGAGCGCCTTTCTCAGGGTCCATATCTGGAGGTACGAATATAGCACGATAACCAAATCTTGATTCAATAAAAAATGCTAGGCCATAAGCTATCCGATACGCCATCGTTTCTGTATCACCAATGTATGCCAATGTCTTAGCATCTGCGGACCATGACCCTTGAGTACCGCCACCAACCCCGATTGATATGACAGTTTTTACTTTAGGTAGCATTGCGGTTGGATTATGTCCTTGAGGAGCTATCTGTTCGAGAGATTCAAGATTAGCAATTCCGAAGGCCAGTCCTCCCTTTTTTTTTACATACTTTTCGCATTCTTCTTTAACAAAGTGCGGATCAAACTTTTCTCGTTTCATACAAACCTCTTTTTGGGAATCCTTGATAAGTTTACCTAAAAAAAAATTTGTTTTCAATAGATGTTGTTTAAACCTAAATAGTTTAAGCTTAAACTAGTATATAGATTAGCTTAAGGTTAAAGTGGTATTATATCGTTCAAAAAAACTATCCTTTTTATCTCTAGCGCTTGACGGAGAGAATAAATATGCCAGATTATCTTACGAGAAGAACGTAAAAAAGTGTACTCTCAAGTAAACAAATGTGAGTAAAGTGGTTAGGAAGGAGTTAAAATTGTCTCGTGTTTCGGTTTTTGACAGTCCATTTTTGCTTGGCTTCGATCATTTTGAGCGCGTTTTAGATCGTGTTTCAAAATCTTCAGCCGAGGGATACCCGCCCTATAATATTGAGCAAATAAGCGATGAAGAACTTCGTATTACACTTGCGGTGGCGGGTTTTGCTATGGATGACCTCGATGTTACCACTGAAGATAATCAACTGGTTATAAGGGGTCGTATTACTGATGGTAAAGACACTCGCATGTATTTGCATCGTGGGATAGCTTCCAGACAATTTCAAAGAAGTTTTATTTTGGCAGAAGGCATCGAGGTAAGTAGCGCTCGCCTTAAAGATGGTTTGCTACACATAGATATGACCAGGCCTTTTCCAGAGCCTAGGGTGAAAAAGATAACAATTGAAAAAGAATTAACCAACTCTTCAGAAAATTCAACTTCAGTTGAGGCGATTGAATTAGAAGTAAATGATTGAGTTTCTAATCTAACTTGTCGAATATACTCAATAAATTCTGTTAGTTCAAATGTCACTATCCGACAAATTATATCCTGTTAAGGTTAATCATCGTGACTCTCGGCTAGAATAGCATAAAGAGCTTCCGGTGTCGATGAGCCCCTTAACTTTTCGCAGCTATCTTTATCTCTCAATAATCTCGATACTAGAGCTAACGCTTTTAAATGTTCAGCCCCTGATGAAGCGGGCGCGAGTAACAGGAAAACTAAATCAACGGGTCGTTCATCAATTGACTCAAAATCTATGGGCCGTTCAATACGTGCAAAAAATCCATAAGAAGTATCCAATGCTTCCATTTTTCCATGTGGTATAGCTACTCCTTCACCAACCCCTGTTGTTCCTAATTTCTCGCGTTCTAATAAAACATCAAAAATATCCTGATAATTATGATTTATACAATCAGCGAGGCCCCGTGATATTTCTTGGAGTATTTGCTTTTTACTTGTGGCTTTTAGATTTGCAATAATACTCTTGGGTGTTATTAGGTCAGCTATTTTCATTATGAACATTTACCTACCGTTAAACTTCTTACTACAACCTCTAAAAATTGTTTACTTATTTATTTGCTTTTAAGTTTTTTTAATGAGGCGGAAATTAGTATTGTCTGTGTTTTATGTCAAGTTGATCATTAACTTGGCCTTTGGGCTTTAAAACAGTTGATACGTTTTAAGTCGTTTAACATCGGATTGCAGGTCAGATATTAATTTGTTTTTCCTTTCTACGTTGTACAGACGATGATATTCCCATCGACTCTCTGTATTTAGCAACAGTTCTGCGGGCAATATCTATACCGTTACCCTGAAGAAAATTAACAATTTTATCATCAGATAGGATTTTATCTGGTAGTTCATTTTCAATTAAAGATTTAATTTTATAGCGAACTGATTCTGCTGAATGCGCGTCTCCCCCAATTGATGAGTTAATTGCAGCTGAAAAAAAATATTTCAATTCGTATATGCCCCGTGGTGTATGAATATATTTATTTGAGGTTACTCTACTTACTGTGCTTTCATGCATTTCAATTTCTTCCGCTATATCTCTAAGAACAAGTGGCTTAAGATATTCAACACCATAGGTGAAAAAATTTTGCTGTTTAAGCGCTATTTCGGTGGAAACTTTTAAAATAGTTGTCGCTCTTTGATGTAGGGATTTAACTAACCAATTTGCGACCTGAAATTTATCTGTAATATATTGTTTGTCCTCCTTCTTACGAACTGACTTGCTTATTCTCGAGTAATATTGATTATTAATTAAGACACGGGGAAGAGTATCGGTATTTAATTCAATGATCCATGAATTTGATGGCCCAGCTCGCATTAATACATCTGGAATTATTGGTTGAACGAGAATATTTTCGAAGGCTTCTGCCGGCCTGTGGTTTAGCGTCCCTAGCTCCTTTATCATATCTTTTACATCATTAATATCGACACCACATAACGATGAGAGTTCACTATAATTCTGATCTCTTACCAGATCTATGTTTGCTAATAATTTCTCCATCGCAGGGTCAAAGCGGTCAACATCCTTTAGTTGTACACTCCAACATTCGATGAGATCTCTACTAAATATTCCAGGAGGGTCTAACATTTGTAATTTTGCTATTATATCTTCTAATCTTTTTGGAGAACAACCAAGGGTAGCAGAAAAATCATCTATTTTATTTGGTAGGCGGCCTAATTCATCTAGTTGATCTAGCAAAAATATTGCAACAAGCTTATCTGAGGGTAAATTAAAATCTATATTAATTTGTCCAAGTAAATGTTCTCTTAATGATACCTCTTGGCTTATATTGTTTTCAATAGAATAGTCATTTCTTTCAAATTGTTGATTGCTAATTGTATTCTTTGTATCTGTAGCTGTTAGAGTAATGCCCCGGTCCTCATTTGGCACTTCGTTTATAGAACTAGCTGTTAAATCAGAGTCCCATAAATTCTCATAGTTCTCCATGTCAAGTGAGCTTGCTTTTTCCTCTGTTATTGATTCAGTATTTTTAAATTCAATGGAAGCGATTTCCCCAATATCTTCGTTTAGTGCATTATTATTTTTATCATAGACCTCGGTCTCTAAAACTTGGTTATTCTTATCATTATTATTACCATCATCACGCTCCAATAAAGGATTCTCAGCAAGTTCATTTTCAACAAATGCCGCCAAATCTATATTAGACATCTGAAGCAATTTAATGGCTTGCTGCAACTGAGGAGTCATTAAAAGAGATTGGCTTTGCTTAAGCTGTAATCTGGGAGTTATTGCCATTTCTCTACGCTACTATAAATTGAAGCGATCCCCTAAATATACTCTGCGCACATCTTCATTGCCAACTATATCAGATGGTGAGCCCTCCATTAACACCATTCCATCATGAATAATATAGGCTCGATCAATTATATCCAATGTATCTCTGACATTATGGTCTGTTATGAGCACTCCTATGCCCCTCTCTTTAAGATGGGAAATTAGATCTCGAATATCGCTAACAGCAATTGGGTCTATGCCCGCAAGTGGTTCATCAAGTAAAATAAAATGCGGTCTTGAGGCCAAAGCCCTGGCTATCTCAACGCGACGTCTCTCTCCACCTGAAAGCGCCAAGGACGGAGTTCGTCTAAGATGAGTAATAGAAAATTCAGCCAAAAGCGACTCTAAAGTTGCTTCCCTCCTTTCACTTGATTTATCAACCACTTCTAGTACTGCTCTAATATTATTTTCTACTGTTAAACCCCTAAAAATAGAAGTTTCTTGAGGCAAATAACCTATTCCAAGTCTAGCCCTTCTATACATCGGTAATTCAGTAAGATCCTTACCATCTAAAATAATATTACCATAATCTGGTTGAATGAGCCCAGTAATCATGTAAAAACACGTTGTTTTACCTGCACCATTAGGACCCAAGAGTCCCACAACCTCGCCGCGTTTAACAGATAATGAAACACCTCGGACAACTGGGCGTTTATCAAAACTTTTCCCTAAGTCTTCAGCTACAAGGCCTCTAAACTCGTCTATTACTAACTTTGGGCTCTCAGGTACCGACAAAATCTCTCCATTCAGTATTTAATTTATAAATCACATTTCTTGCTCAATTGATTTAAGGATATGGTCGTAATTACAAGCTTTTTATACTAGCGGCATACAAGTAAAAACTTGTTTAATTTTTATTAGAATAATTAATATATGCAAAATACATTATTTTTTAATTTCTCTTTGGCATCAAATATCCTCTAATGCGTTTCTTTTTTTGTGGTGACTTTGCATTATTACTTGCCAGCAATTTGCTGACGCCTGTATTCAAATCGATAATTGCATTATCTCCATTTAATTGATTTTTACCCCTGCTTATTCGAACGTTACCACTTAAAGTAACAATTCCTGACTTTAGGTCATAAATACCTTTTTGAGCTTTAATGCGCTCTGTGCGGGTATTAATCATGACATTATCAAAAGCTTGTATGCGGCTTACTTTTGATTTTCCTGCTTTATCCTTATAAAAAAATGCGACTAATGTCTCAGCGCGTAATTTTTTGCCATCATGATTGATAATGGCATTTTTTCGAGCAACGGCCATTTCTTTTTTTTCAAAATATTCCATTTGTTGGTTCGACGTGATGACGTCTGAACCCGATACTAATTTGACTATTTTTCCACTTACAACAAGTATTGCCTTTTCAAGGTCGTAAACGGCATTCTGCCCGGTAATATGTTGTGTTGGAGATTTAATCTTAACCTTTTGTAACGCTTCGATCTTTGTGAGCCTGGTTTCACCTTTTTTGTTTCGTTGGTAGTAAGCTCTCAGTATATTTGATTCTATTGTCGCATTTCCTCGGGTGGCTTTTGCATTACCAGTAGCTACCATTAACTGGTTTTCTCTCTGCCACTCAATTCCATCATCAGCAGTAATTTCAATTGGTTGTTCCCTGCTACCAGTTGCCAAATCAAACGACTGTGAGACTGCTTCAGAAGACACTAATAGTATTACTAAAATAAAAAACTGAAATTTTAAGGCTTTAATATGTTCTAGGTTAAGGTTCATTTCTTAGAGTCCGGGTAAATAATTAATTTTGATTTTCCAGAAAATAAGAACTGGCCACCTTTGTTTAATATTTTTAGACCCTCCGCACTAAGATTTCCAAATGGTCCTTGTCCAGTAACATCTGAATTGCTGGAAGCTATCCCCTTATTTATGTCTATAGTAGCGCTCTCAGTGTTAAATTCATATCCCGTATCATGGAACAAGTTTACAGAACCATTTAGCATTAGTGTTTTTTTGTTTTGGTCATATACACCAGTATTTGCTATAATAGCCAACCATGTTCCATCCTTGATACCAATGTCAGCCTTAGGCATTTCTAGTTCTAAAGACGAACCACCTAGTAAAATATTTTTTGCTAGATCGGCCGTAATTGAGTAGGGCTGGTTTTTTGAGTCTGTGCCCACGAAACGGGCGTTTATCATCGCGGGTTGTTCTGGATTTACCCGATTTATAGCTGAAAATTTCAGAGAGAACCCTTTTTTTGATAAATTGATTTCAGGCCAAACCAATACAAGTCCAACTAAAATAAATGCAATCGAAGGTAAAAGAAATTTCATAAAAAAAACAAAGCGACTATAGGAACTCATCCCAATAGGTTTTTTTAAATTTAGACTGTGTCCTAGTTGCATTTTTTGACGCCAAAGTTGGTAACTTAATTTCTTAATCGGAATACTGATATAGGGCATACTAAAAATTTTATTATCTCCAGCGAATTAATTTATGTTAAATCAATTCTTAAGCAATCATGTATGTGCACCAAACCTATAATTTTATGTTCATTCGCAACAAAAAGACTTGTTATCTTTTTGTCATTCATTATATGCAGTGCTTCACTGGCCAGTGCATTTGGCCGAATAGTATGGGCACCCGCCGTCATTACCTCAGAGGCAGTTAGATTGAGCATATCATTTGCCATATGTCTTCTTAAATCGCCATCTGTTATTATTCCTTTGAGTCTACCTTTATCGTTTATTATACCAACGCAACCAAGGCTTTTACGAGTCATTTCAGGTAATATTTCTTTCATTAACTCTCCGCCTTGTGCCAGAGGCAAGTCATCACCTTGGTGCATAATCTCTGAGACCTTTAGAAGACGTTGGCCGAGCGTTCCCCCAGGATGACGAAGCTTAAAATCTTCAGCTGTAAATCCTTTTCTCTGCATTAAAACTACAGCTAATACGTCTCCATATGCCATCATCATAGTCGTCGATGTAGTTGGAGCTAGACCAATGAAACAAGCCTCCTCTGCTTTAGGTAGAACGAGAGTAACATCAGACTCATTGGCTAGAGAACTTTCAATAAAACTTGTCATACTTATTAATGGAATTTTAAACCGTCGACTGTACGCTATGATATCACTTAACTCTGGCGTTTCTCCTGAGTTAGATAATGCCAATATTGCATCATTCGCGTTAATCATTCCTATATCCCCATGGCTGGCCTCGCCGGGATGAATAAAAAAAGAAGCTTTACCAGTAGAAGATAAAGTCGCTGCTATTTTTCTTGCTACGTGACCGCTTTTCCCCATACCTGTTACAATAATACGGCCATCAACCCTCTGCAAAATATTGATTGCTAGTGACAATTCGTGATTTATCGATAACGCTAATAATTCTAGACCCTCAGACTCAATCTTTAGAACCTGTTTGGCACGTTCAATATCACTTTCTTCTATTTTTTGATTATTATTCATACACCAATCAAGCCAATTTACTATTTCCAATATGGATTATAACAGAAATCAGATGTTCTTTGTTTAGAATTATCTTTTCTATCATTACTGATGTGCAAAAATATTTTGTTCACCCCAACCTTGGATGTCTAGATCAACTTGATATTCAAGAAAATCAAAACAACCGCGCGCAATTTCTAACCGATTTTCTCTTTTGAGCCTATGTTCTAGAACATCTTTCAGTTGATGAAGATAGAGAACGTCTGAAGCCGCATATTCTCGTTGATTTTGCGATAACTCAGAGCTCGCCCAATCAGATTGTTGCTGTTGTTTAGATATTTCAACACCTATGAGTTCAGAACAGATATCTTTTAGGCCATGTTTGTCTGTATATGTGCGCGTTAATCGTGATGATATTCTTGTGCAAAATACGGGGGCACATTGGATCTCCAAATACATTTTTATAGCAGCCAAGTCAAAGCGCGCAAAATGGAAGATTTTCAGGGTTTTCTTGTCGCTGAGTAATTTCCTTAAATTTGGAGCGTTATATTTTTTTTTCTCAAATTGAACTAAGTGAGCATCTCCATTGCCACTTGATAATTGAATTAAACATAATCGATCTCTCTGTAAATTAAGCCCCTGGGTCTCGGTATCTATCGCAATACTGGCGCCAAAATCTAATTCGGAAGGTATATCATCTTGATAAAAATGAATAGTCACTTTGTATCCTTTCGTTGAAACATTTGGATAACTTACCAATAAAATTTAATAAGGAGAAGTCACAAAATTATGAATAACTTCTAATCAATATAACAAAAAAAATATCTTTCATTTTTTTTCATAAATATAAAAGGTGATCCCATCCAATATACAGGAACATAAACACGAATATCCAGGCATGCTTGACTCCAGCGAACAATAATTTTCTTTCTCCTTCGTTGCGACTTGGAGTTTTCGCATTTCCATTGGCTTAAGTGGTTGTCTTATTTCATTACGTAAGGCGGCAAAATTTATCAATTTTTTATTCTCTTAAATTATAGTTTTACTACTTCTTAATTAGACTAATTAAAACGATAATACTATTTATTTCTAGACCTATATGATTTCATTATCTAAAACTCAGAAATAATTTCAAAAATAAAAGAATTAGATATAAGGATTTTAACAGGAGTGTAATTTGAAGGTTGTATGGAAAGTTGTAAGATGGGTTTTAGGAATTGTTATTTTAACTCTTGATATTCTTATCAGGCCAAAGTCAATAAAGCGTAGTTCGGTTGAACAACAAAAGCTCAATAAAATCACCTCGAGTTATAGTATTTATCAATTTAAGGCGTGTCCCTTTTGTGTCAAAGTTAGGCGACAGGTTAGAAAATTTGGCCTCGAAATTGAATTTAAAGATGCTAAAAATAATAAAATTTTTAAAGAAGAGTTGGTTCTTAATGGGGGACGACACAAAGTTCCGTGTCTCCGCATCGATTCGTCAAATGGTGCGACCACTTGGTTATACGAGTCTAAAGCTATAATTTCTTTTCTTAAAACGGAACTCAAACTTGTTTGATTTTAAATCTCTATCGACACTAATATCGCACTTACTAGTGATTTAAATAAATGTACTGGTGCTATGCATGGAGTATTTAGAAGGTTTATTCAGCTTAAGCTTATTAATGGCTGCTTTAGTTGCTTTACCTAGTGGAATTATTCAGGGATATGCTGGGTTTGGTGGCGCTTTAGTTGCAGTACCTTTTTTTGCAATATTATTTGACCCTGTATCTGGGTTTGCAATAATTTTGATTGTTGTTTTATTTGGTCAAGGAGCACATTTTTTAAATGCAATTCAAAGAGTGGAATGGGTTGAAGTTGGCCCGGTAGCTGCTGCGAGTGCGTTAACGATGACCATAGGAATATTTTTTTTGGTGACAACTGACCCAATGTTCATACGAAAATGCATGGGTATAATCATTTTTGTAATTACTTTCTTGATGGCTATTAATTGGAATTATACTGGGAAAAGAGGTTTAGTTAGCAAGCTATTTACTGGCGGTTTTTCTGGAGCAATAACAGGTGGATTTGGGGTGCCCGGGTTTCCTCTTCAAGTGATGTTTTTTCATAACTCATCATCTACAGCTGAGATAAAAAGATTAAATGTATTGGCGTCATTAGCTTGCGGTTTGGCAGTGGCAATTACTGGCCTATTTTTCCAAAATATATACAACCAAGATATGCTTTTAAGGGCAGGAATAATCGCTCCAACATTTATTCTTGGAGTTAAATTAGGGGAATATATTTTTAAAATTGCTCCTGTAAACTGGTTTAAGAAGGTAACTTATTTTATTTTATTTTTAACATCGATTATGTTATTGGTTACTTAAAAAAAATAAAATCGTCTTAATGATCGCTTGATCTATTTTCCCCAGAGCCCCCATTAAATATGGTTATATAAGATTTATGTTTTAATTTTTTTTAGGGCATCTTTTTGCCACATTTAAGTTGCATGTTAATGTTCTTAATTTAGGAAAAAACATGTTTTCTCAAAGTATAAATGAATTTTTCTCATGGTTTATGTGGGTTGCTTTTGAAATAGCTGAGTTTATGAGCCAGTCTGCTAAATTTTTATTGATGTGTTTAATCATATTTATTTTTATAATGGCATTGTTGTTTTTGGTTGTAAGGATAGTAAGTTTATATCAAAAAAGAACCGGTCAAATTGATAAAAATATCGTGAGGAGAGAGCCTAAATTTGATGAATTATAGTATATAGTTCGATGGTGGCCCAGTACTACCGATAGTATAAAATAAAGCCATTCCAACCTCCATACTCACGTCTAGCTCAGTGTGTTACAATCAACCTGTTAGATATGGACAGACAGAAAGGTAAAAGAATCAATATAATTATGTCTTACAAGCTGATGGTGTTTTATTAGTTACTACGTGTGACTATTTAAACGGGTCTTTGGGCGGTAACGACTAATACCTATAAGTCGGCCCTCTTTTATGGAGTGTACCAAGTTGGTTTGACGATCCGGCATATCTTGACCCATGATCACGCTTGGCCTAACTCGCTGGCAGATCGTTTTGCAGTTTCTGCCGCCAACTTAGCTCCATTCCTTATTTCTATATTGGTGAAACGGACCTTCTACAGGCACTGCACAATGGTCGAGCTGAGGCCACCGCTATGCAATTGGTCCACTAAATTTAATATTTTGGTGTTTAGATCTGAGATGTTGTGCCCAGCAGCATCTAGCGCGTCCAATATGCTGTCTGCAATACCGTTATCACCATAATGCGACTGATTTTTATATTGTTTTCAGACATGTTTCTTTCCTTAATATATTATCCTAAACTGATGCTAAAATAGATTAATCACTATCTTTTTCAAAGTTGACCTTTATTTTATTTGTTTTATAACAAGCGTTAAAGTTTCCTTTAATTAAAAGCTTTCATCCTTTTTAAATTAGTTGCTTATTTTGGAATTCATTACCACAGACATCATATTTTCAATTGTAATTGCTTTGTTTAGTGGTCTGATACGTGGCTATACAGGATTTGCGAGTGGGTTATTACTTATACCACTTTTTGTAATTTTATTTGGTCCGATTGAAGGCATTGCTTTAGCAGCAATAGTATCCTCTGCTGGGGGAGTTCAGTTAATCCCATCAGCACTTAAATCAGTCTATTGGCCAGAGCTTGGCCCCGCTTTAATTGGAGCAATATTATTTGTTTTTTTCTCTGTTTTTATTTTGATTTCAAGTGACCCATTATTCATAAAAAAGATGATGGGAATACTTTTATTATTTGCTGCCGTGGTTTTGATGACAGGTTGGACTTATAGGGGCCCGAGAAATATTTTTATAAGTTTCTTAGCTGGAAGTTTTTCAGGGGCCGGTTTGGGGGCATTCGGTCTCCCAGCTGGACAATTTTTAGCTTTATATTTTATTACATCACCAAAGAATGCAGAAATCCAAAGAGCTAATATTACCGTCTGCGCCGGCATGACTGTTTTTTTCTTACTTGCCAGCCTACTATTTCATAATCAAGTTAATTTCATAACCATTCAACGCTCTTTGGTTTTAATTCCAATATTTGTTATAGGAACTTGGTTGGGTTTGAAACTTTTCAATAGACTTCCATTAAGTTGGTTTAATAGTATTGTGCATATCCTTATACTATTCACTGGATTATCTCTCCTGTTCACCTGATAAACAATTATTAAGATTTAAAATGCATCTTTAAAAACCTATAATTGGAAGCCGTAGATTTTTATATAATGCTCGGAGATACAAATGAAACTTCATATTGGTGGTCAAGAGGCACATGTTGATTGGAAGATATTAAATGTCCAAAAAGGGCCTCATGTTGATTTTATTGGTAATTGTACTGATTTATCAAATTTTGCTGATAAAAGTATTGAAACAATTTATGCATCACATGTATTCGAGCATTTAGACTATAAATCTGAGTTAGAAACTACTTTTTTACATTGTCACCGGGTTCTCGAGCCTGGAGGTGAACTTATGGTAAGTGTCCCAAATTTGGGCGTTTTGTGCCAGTTATTTGTGGCAGAGGGTTTGACGGTTCAGCAGAGATATAAGCTAATGAGAATGATGTTTGGTGGACAGGTAGATGCATATGACTATCACAAAGTAGGACTAATAGAAGATTTCTTGGCTAACTATTTTTCGAAAGCTAAGTTTAGTAATTGGAAGCGTGTTGAGGAATTTTCTATTTTTAAGGATGCCAGCAGTATGAGGATAGGAGGTCATCTGATAAGCCTAAATATGATCGCTGTAAAATAGTATTAATTAGTGTCTTTGGAGGTAAGGTTTGTTATCCTGGACTATAAATTATGTTCGAGAGAATTCGTTTTTACACCGTTTTGAGCAATATTTTACTTCTTCCCATACAGCTTTCCATTTTTTACGCCAAGTAAAGGGTCTTTGGCAGTTGCAACAAATTTTACTTGGTAAATCAGATTTTTTCATTTTCGATCAAATAAATTATTGAATATTTAGTTAAACAATAACCTCACTAATTTGTATTATTGGTTTTACGTTCGTATAATTTGGAAAATCGTTACTCAATTGTTCGCTATGGTTCTTTATTAGATTATGAAGGTCCTCCATATTTGTAACCTCAAATGTGGCGATGACTAAATAATTAGATTTTTTGTTGTCTGACTCTGACAATCGGGCGTTCTTTACTACTTGAACATTTAGTAACTTATTTGCCCACAGTTTTTTCGCCAATGGAATATGTTGTTTAGTATAATATTCAAAATCAAATTCGGTGTTAGGCGTGTTTGGATACATTGCCATAAATGTTACTGACATTTAAAAACCCCTTTAGCTGTAGGTGCAGTTTTAGGTGAGAGAATTAAGTGAATATATTTTTTTATTCTAACAAAATCCTAACAGTTTACTGCGATGTTCAATATATTAATTTATCTGTCTCTCATTATTTTAGCATTCAAATATTTTTTATGTTATTAAATATTTAAGTGTTTACCCAAAGTTCACCTTAATATTTATCAATCCCTCCCATTTTAGGTAATCTTTGTAAATATAAATTATTATTATGGTCAGTCAGGTGATCATAATTGGTTGTTTTATTTTTAGTGTTACTGTTGTCTATTATAATTATATGCAAATAAATAATTTACTGAGTATTTCAAAGTTATGGTGGTACATTCTATGTAGGTTTTTGTATTGAATGCCCAGAGGACTAAATACTTTTCTTTTTTGTGCGCAAAAATGAAGCAATAACTAAAAGAATTAATCCGATTCCGATAAAGAATATGGCTACAACAACGGGTATTGCCCACATACCTGACTGTATTTTGTTACTTTCCAAATAGCATCTTTTTAAACAATGGCTAAAATTATTAATCCCTTGACTTTTCTTCGAGGCACACACTTGTGTTTTACAATTTCCCTTAATTTCAATATTTGTTGGTTCTTTAATAAAGAACATAGATACGAGTATACCGCAGGCAACAGTAAAAGACGCAAAGCCAACACTTTTAAAAATTATTCTTACGATTTTATGCATCTTGGAAATCTACGATTAAAGGCCTTACGATTATTAAATTTATTTTAGAAATCAAAAGCGTATTTGCTATTTATACTATAGGTGAAATACCTAATATTTTTGCGTAAAATTTACAATCAATTAACGTTCTTTACAGAATTAACTAGATTATTAATATTGGTCTTAAATTTGGAGTTTAACTAACCAAGCTTTTATTTTAACAACCTCAGTCTTTATTATAATTGCATTTTCCTATTACCAAAGTTTTGATTATCATTAAGAATTGCCCTGATCAGATTGAATATAGTATAGAGTTTTGGTTGTCTGGTAACTTTTGACGCTGTATGAACAGATTTAATCTGATAATCATATTAGTTATAATTGGATAGTTAAATTATGAATAAGAGAATCGTAACAGTTTTTGGTGGATCTGGATTCATAGGTCGCCACCTTATAAAGAAATTAGCTGATCAAGATTTTATTATTAGAGTAGCGGTCAGGGACACCGAAGCTGCAAGGTATTTGTTAACAATGGGTGATATTGGACAAATAATACCCACTGCAGCAAGTATCCTCGATGTGTCGACTATCGAAAATGCCGTAAAAGGAGCCGATAGCGTTGTCAACTTAGTTGGCATATTAGCAGAATGGGGTACCCAGAGTTTTAATAATTTACATACTATAGGAGCTTCTAATTTAGCGAAGGCTTCGTCAGCGGCTGGGGTCAAAAATTTTATTCATATCTCGGCGTTGGGTGCGAATAGTAAATCTGCTTCATTATATGCTAGGACTAAAGCTGAGGGCGAGCAACGTGTACTTGCTGAATTTAAAAAAGCTATAGTGTTGCGGCCTAGCGTTATTTTTGGCGCGGAGGATAAATTTTTTAATTTATTTGCTGCGATATCTCGTTTTACATTTTTTATGCCAGCCTTTGGTTGCCCAGCATTTCCCAAACTCAAATTCTTTAAAGATGGCCGATTAATTAGTGCAAATTTTTACGGAGACGGTGGGACAAAGTTTCAGCCTGTTTATGTCGGCGATGTTGCAGAGGCTATCCTGGCTACATTTGATAATAAGAAAGCGCAGGGCAATGTTTATGAACTAGGTGGCCCTACGGTTTATTCGTGGGTTGAATTAATGCGTCTAATATTTAAAGAGGTTGATCGAAAACGTATCTTAGTGCCCATACCATTTTGGTATCTTTACATTGTAGGTTGGTTTTTACAGAAATTACCTTCTCCTTTGCTAACTTGTGACCAGGTTACCCAACTTAAAATTAATAACATTGTTTCTTCAAAATTAGGAACGTTTGAGGATTTAGGTTTATTGGCCACCCCAGTTGAATTAATAATCGGAGATTATCTTAAACGTTTTCGAAAACAAAATAGTCGATAAAAACCTGTTTCGATGTTTCAGAAATATGGTTTAATCTGTATAAGTATTTCTAATTACATTATAAACGGACCTTAAGCCCATAGCTTCTCCACCCTTTGGGCGGCCAGGCTTCGATGCAATATTCCAGGCCATGTGGTCTATATGAGCCCACTTAATATTTGGCTCAATAAATTCGTTAAGAAACAGGGCGGCTGTTATTGCTCCAGCGTAACCACCATCTGGTGCATTATTTAGATCAGCTGAATCTCCTAATACCATATTTCTATAATCATGCCATAGTGGTAGGCGCCATACAGGGTCTTGCTCAGCGAGCCCAGACTTTGTTAGTGCTGCGGCAAATTTATCGTCATTGGTAAATAACACGGGTATTTCCGTACCAAGTGCAACTCTTGCAGCCCCCGTTAGAGTTGCAAAGTCAATTATAAGATCGGGTTTATCTGAACATGCCTCTGCTAGTGCATCTGCTAATATTACCCTACCTTCAGCGTCTGTATTAGTAATTTCGATAGTTTTACCGTTACGGCTTTTTATTATATCAAGTGGTCGTATAGCATTTCCAGAAACATTATTTTCGACTGCTGGAATCAAAACTCGTAACTGGATGGGTAACTTAGTTGACATTATCATCTGGGCTAGCCCCAAGGCATTTGCAGCTCCACCCATATCTTTTTTCATGAGTTTCATACCATTGGTTGGTTTAAGATTTAATCCTCCAGTATCAAAACATACACCTTTCCCAACAAGAATTACCTTAGGATGATTTTTCTTACCCCATTTTATATCAATAAGTCGAGGTTCCTGTTCTTTGTCTTTAACAGCTCGCCCCACAGCGTGGATTGCGGGAAAATTTTTTTTAAGAAGATTTTCTCCGACTATAACTTTAAATTTGCCTTTGTTCTGATCTGCTATCTTCTTTGCAACTTTTGCGAGTTCTTCCGGGTTCATATGTGAAGCTGGGGTATTTATTAAATCTCGAACAAGATACGTAGCACGTACAGCCACTTCAATTTTATTCCTATTTTTAATCACCAATCGAGCAATTTTTCGAGGATTAGTAGTTTTGAATTTATCAAATGAATAAGATCCGAGAGCCCAACCCAAACACCATTTTTCAATATTTTCAATATTTTGGTGATCAATTTTATAATTACCGTAGGGTAATTTTTTTGGTAAATCGCTAAAATCCCATAGATTAAATTCCTGAGAGATGCCAATGAGCACTTTATTTGGAATGGAATTCTCATCGGGAACTATGCAAAAATCTCCAGGTTCAGCATTAAAACGCGAATTTAAAAGCCACGTTTTTGTTTGATGATTTTGTTTTGTTTTCCATTCTGAGTATTTATCTTTTGTTACTGGTATAAGCAGCCGGCAATCTTTTGTTGAATTCACAAAGCAAGACATATTCATGGATTTATCTCTGGGTTAATTACGATGCGATCACGAGATAAATTTTGAAGAACCGACTTATAGGCAAGTTCAATTTTGTCTAGTGAATAAATATTCTCTGGAATAATTGGAAAGGGCTTATATGTACCATTATCAAAACCAGATTTTATACTTTCAAGTAGTTTACTGGAAACAATGTGATCATGGTCCATATTGCTGATCCCTACCATTTTAAAATTACCTCGGTAAAAAGTTCGCAAGTTAATTATATTTTCTTCGATAATCGTACTTATTATAATATGTCGGCCATTTTTTGCCATAGAATTGCAGCCTACTTCAAAATATGGGCTTCCAACAGTATTCATTATAATGTCAGCGCCTTTCCCATTTGTTTTATCCATTAGAGCACTTAGAATATCCGGCTCCTTAGCACAGTTTATGACTTCAATCGCTTCTGTAGCATGCCCGAGATAATTATCATTATCTCTTTCGACGGCGATAACTCTTGCTCCAACCGCAGATGCTATTTGAATAGACGCTTCTCCAACTTTCCCATTTGCGCCAAAAACTACAACTGTCTCTCCTTTTTTGACATTTGCACCCTCCACCATGCCGAGCCAAGCGCAGGTCCATGAAACACCTAATGAACCTGCCTCAACCATTGAGAGGCTCTTTGGTTTTTCACTGATCCCAGCAATATCAACAACACAAAATTCTGCATGGGCACCATCCCGGCTCATACCTAAGTCGCCGCCCGTGCCCCATACTTCTCTCCCAATCAAGCGGCTAGGGCCTTCTAAAACAATCCCTGCATAATCGCGGCCTGGGGTACGTGGCCACGTTAGATTTGGCATTTTCCCCAGTAAGGCTTTAACATCGCTGGGATTAACGCCGCTTGCTTGAATTCTTATTAAACATTCTTGTTTACTTATTTTAGGCACTTCGGCCTCGATAAGCTCATATTCAAGAGCATCTGAGCTTTTTGATTTTTCTTTTACCGTCACTGCGATCATTTAATTTATACCCTAGCTTTTAGATAATATAATTTTAATATCAGCTTGAGACCATTTTTAAAAGAATCATGTGCCGGAATTGGTATTAAACTAATTTCTTAATATATTTAACATAAAAAATGGGAATCTACTCAGAGTACTTGCACTTATTTTCACGCGGTATAAAACCCTTTATATGTCACCACCGATCTTAATACTTAAAGATATAAAACT
>Ga0209425_10002118_pt1 | contig 22519 bp, 22 predicted proteins | sample COG_05_FD_184749 | JGI IMG/M metagenome (GOLD analysis project Ga0209425, IMG submission 184749) | Pelagic Microbial community sample from North Sea - COGITO 998_met_05 (SPAdes) (version 2) | ecosystem: Environmental > Aquatic > Marine > Neritic zone/Coastal water | place: Helgoland, sampling...
TATGATTATGATAGAAAATTTGTATTTTCTGAAGCTGGCTATAATTTTGAACCCTCGGAAGTTGGTGCATCTTTTGGTCTTATTCAACTAAAAAAATTTAAAAAATTTAACATGCTAAGGAATCGTAATTTTAAATTACATTTTGATTTTTTTAAAAAATTTAAAAATTATTTTATAGTTCCAAAAATTGAAAAAAATGTAAAGACTAATTTTTTAGCCTACCCTATTATACTAAAAAATAACTTAAGTTTTTCACGAAAAGAAATTCAAATTCATCTTGAAAAAAATAATATACAAACAAGACCTATTTTTAGTGGTAACACTCTAAGACATCCTGCTTTTTCAAATTTAATTAGCAAAACAAATAAACTAGACTCATTTGTAAATTCAGATTACATCATGGAATATGGATTGCTAATAGGCTGTCATCAAGGGTTAAATACAAGTGACATTTCTTATATTCATTCAAAAATAATTGATTTTATTAAACAGTGAACCTTTCAGATTATACACTTAAATTTTTAGAGAAAAAAAAGGTTAAAGAAGTATTTTTGATAACTGGTGGTGCAATTTCATTTATGGTTGATGCCTTTTCCAGAAATAATAAAATAAAATACATCTCCGTTGCTCATGAGCAAGCCGCTGCCATGATGGCTGATTCATATTCTAGATTAGGTCCAAATTTTTCATGTACAATGGTTACATCTGGTCCTGGAGCCACAAATTTAATTACAGGTATCGCCTGTTCATACTTTGATTCCATACCATCACTACATATTTGTGGACAAGTTAACACTTATGAACAACAAGATGGACATAAAAGTACAGCTAAAGTTAGACAAGTCGGGTTTCAAGAAACAGATATTGTAAGTATTTCAAAACCAGTGACTAAATACTCATACAAACTTAAAGATGCATCAGAAATAAGATATATTTTAGAAAAAGCATATCATGTAGCAACAACAGGTAGGCCAGGACCTGTTTTAATCGACATACCTATGGACTTGCAGAGGGTTAAAATTGATCCAAAAAAATTAAGACCTTACAAGCCTAAAATTGATAAAAAAAACATCAATTTTAGAAATATCATTTCAAAAATTGAAAATTTATTACAAAAATCAAAAAAGCCAGTAATTATTCTGGGTGGTGGAATTAAATATGGAAAAGCAGAATTAAATCTAATTAATTTTCTAAAAATATTTAAAATCCCTATAGTCACAACATGGAGTGGAGTTGATTTAGTTGATTATAATAATGAATATTATATAGGAAATGTTGGAGTATATGGGTCAAGAGCTGCAAATTTTACAGTACAAAATTCTGATTTAATTTTATGTCTTGGAACTAGACTGGATACTAGAATTACAGGTGGTGTTCCAAGTAGTTTTGCAAGAAAAGCAAAAAAAATAGTGGTTGATATTGATAAATTTGAACTCAATAAAAAAAGGGGGCTAAAGATAGATTTTAAAGTTAAATTAGATATTAAAATTTTTTTTCAAGAATATAAAAAATACAAGAAAGAAGTTATAATAAGACATGATTGGTTGCTAAGATGTAAAAATTGGAAATTAAAATATCCATTAATTCTTAAAGAATTTTATAATGTTAAAAAATATGTGAACCCTTATGTATTTATGGATTCACTTTCTAAAACTCTTAATAAAAAAGATGTAATAATAGCAGATGATGGAGGACACTTAACTTGGACTATTCAGTCTTTTAAAGTTAAATTTGGTCAAAAATTATTTTCTGCATTTGGTAATTCACCAATGGGTTATGCATTACCAGCAAGTATTGGGGCCTCTATAGTTAAAGATAAAAGTAGAATAATTTGTATAGATGGTGATGGAAGCATTCAAATTAACCTCCAAGAACTCCACACAATTGATAAACTGCAGTTACCAATAAAAATATTTGTATTAAATAATGATGGTTACGGAATTATTAAACAGTTTCAAGAATTATACCTAGGAAAAAGATATGAAGCCTCTGGAAAAGGTGTCTCAAACCCAGATTTTAAAAAAATATCAAAAGCTTTTAATATTAATTACACTTTAATAAAATCACATTTAAATTTGAATAAACTAAATAAGATAATTTCTTCAAATAGAGCTGAAATTATTGAGGTAAAATTAAAAGAAAATCAAAAAATTATTCCAAAACTTCAATTTGGTAATCCAATTGAAGATTTGTCACCTACACTTCCAAGAAAAGAATTCTATAAAAATATGGATATTTCCCTTATAAAAAGAGATAAAAAAATATTTGAAGCAAATTGAAAAAACTTTTAATTTTAGGTGGAAGTGGTTTTATTGGAAGTTCAATAGTAGATTATGGTATTAATAAAAATCTCATAAAAAATAAAATTAATAAGATTTATATTTTATCAAGAAGTGCAAAATTTTCACTAAATAAAAAAAAACATATTAGTATAACTTTTATAAATAAAAATATCCTTGATGTTAATAAATTACCTCAAGTGGATTACATAATTTACTGTTTAAAGAATAATAATATAGAAAATAGCAATAATTACTTTAATCAATTTTTAAAACTACTTAAAAAATTGAAAAATAAACCTAAAATATTATTTACTAGCTCAGGTGCTGTTTATGGGAAAAACATTAATAAAAAAAAAGATGTAGAGAGTAAAAAAATTGACAATTATTTAATAGATAATTTTGTTGGATATAAAAAAGAATATGCAAAAGAAAAAATTTTTTTAGAGGAAAAATTTAAAGATCTAGCAACAAAGAATTATAAAGTTTCAATTGCAAGGTGTTATACTTTTATCGGAAAAAATATACTTCGTTACAACTATGCGATATCTGATTTAATTAATGCTGCAAATAATAAAAATAAAATTGTACTTAATTCACGCGCTGATGTTTTTAGAAGCTATATGCATTCTGATGATCTATCTAACTGGTTAATCATTATTTTAAAAAATTCTAATACAAAATGTCCAATTTATAATGTTGGCTCTGATAAAGTTATAAATCTTAAAGATTTAACTAAAAAAATAGGAATAATGACTAATAAAAAAATATCCGTTGAAATAAAAAAAAGTAAGAAATTTGACTATTATATTCCTTCGATAACTAAGGCTAAAAAAGAATTAAATTTAAAGATTTCAATTAGTTTGAATGAAGCTTTAAATTCAACTATAAAAACAATAAATGACTAAAATTAGCATTGTAACACCCACATTCAATGAAGAGCTGAATATTGAAATGCTGTGTGCTGGAATCAAAAAAGAGATGGAAAAATTAAATTTAGATTATGAGCATATAATCATAGATAATTCCTCTACTGATAACACAATAAAAATTTTAAAAGAAATTTGCTCAAATGACAAAAAAGTAAAAGTTATTATTAATTCAAAAAATTATGGTCATATAAAATCTCCTTTTCATGGGATACTTCAGAGTACGGGTGATGCCTGTTTGTTAATGGCTTCAGATTTTCAAGACCCTGTTGAATTGATACCTCAATACATTAAAAAGTGGCAAGATGGATCTAAGATAGTACTTGGTAAAAAGACTACCTCAAACGAGAATAGCTTTATGTTTAATATCAGAACAACTTTTTATAATTTCTTAAATAAAATTTCTGAAACAAAACTTACAAATAACACCACTGGTTCAGGTATTTTTGATAAATCAATAATTGAAAAGTTAAGAAAAATTAATGATCCTTATCCATATTTTCGAGGTTTGCTTAGTGAATTAGGTGAAGAAATAGATTTAATTGAATTCCATCAACCAAAAAGGTTGATGGGTGAAACAAAAAATAACTTTTTTACTTTATATGATATTGGAATGTTGGGTGTTGTTAAGCATTCAAGAAAGCCACTAAGATATATGACAATTATTGGTTTTATATCTAGCCTAATTAGTTTTTTTTTAGCTTGTAGTTACCTATTATATAAAATTTTATTCTGGAATTCTTTTGAATTAGGTGTTGCTCCTATTGTAATTGGGATATTTGCTGCTAGTTCAATTCAAATTTTACTATTAGGCTTAATAGGGGAATATATTGGAATTATTCTTATTCATCAACGGAACCTGCCATTAGTCAATGAAAGACAAAGGATTAATTTTGACTAAATTAAGACTGGTGATATTGTTTGAAAAGAAATCATAAATAAAATGATAGTAGATAAAATTGTAATTGTCGGTTGTGGTATAATAGGCAAACTTGCTAAGGCGTGTCTTGAAAAAGATCAAATCAATATTTATGCTTTTTTTGATAGCAATAAACAAAAGCAGGGTGGATCTTTTTTAAATGAAAAAATTTTAACTGAAGAAGAACTAGTTAGCTTAGATGCTAATACATTATTTCTTGTCGCACATAATTATTTTAATTCAACAAAATTATTTTTAAATAATAAAAATTTTCACAACGTGGATGATTGTATAAAAATTTTTAACAAAATAAACCTTGATGAAATAAAAATAGAATTCAATGAATATGATACTCAAAATTTTAGACGAGAAGTAGATTGGTATACAGTGGATACAAAAAAAGAAAGATCTCAAGATGAGTCTTTCTTACAATTAAAGTGTATAGACATAATGATTACTGAAAAATGCTCAATGAAATGTAAAGATTGTGCAAACTTAATGCAATATTATGTAAGGCCTGAAAACGCAGATTTAGAAATATTATTTAATAGTTTGGATAATCTTATGACAGCTATTGATCATCTATATGAATTTAGAGTTCTGGGGGGCGAGCCATTTATGAATAAAGAAATTAATAAGATTATTAATAAATTGCTGAGTTACAAAAATTTTTCAAATATTGTTATATATTCAAATGCAACAATAGTTCCAAAAAATGAAAACTTGATGTGCTTGAAAAATGATAAAATAGCAGTGGAGATAACCAATTATGGAGAGTCTTTATCTAGAAATCATGAGAAAGTAGTTGAGACATATAAGAATAATAATATTAAATTTAGAACCAAAGGACCTGGTGAGTGGACAGAGTCCGGGAAACTAAAATTTTATAAAAGAACTCCAGAAGAACTTCAGCGTACATTTGATAATTGCTGTGTAAAAAATACAACAACATTATTAGATGGTATTTTATATAGGTGCCCATTTGCAGCTAACGCAACGAAATTAAAAGCAATACCACTCATAAGTGAAGAAGTGGTCGATTTAAAAAAAGCAGGAAGTGCAAAAGAAAATAGAGAAAATTTCAAAAAATTTTTTCACAACAATAAACCAATAAAAGCCTGCACATTTTGTGGGGGCAGAGATTATAGTACAGAAAAGATTAAAGCAGCTATTCAGACTAAAGAATCAGTGCCTTATAAAATTCACTCTCAGTACGAGAGTTAAAATACCTAATTAAGAAAATTGATTAGATGAATTTATCAAAGAATATTTTTTTTACCATTATTATACCATGTTATAACAGTGAAAAAACCATTCAAAGATGCATTAAAAGTGTTCTAATTCAAAATTTTAAAAGGATAGAAATTTTAGTAATAAACGATTGTTCGAAAGATGGGACTTTAAATATATTAAAAAAATATAAAAAGAAAATAGCAATAATAAATAATAAAAAAAATTTTGGTGTTGGCCATAGTAGAAACAAAGGAATAGATAAAGCCAATGGTAAATATCTAATTTTTTTAGATGCAGATGATATTTTAATAAAAAATAAATTAAAAAATTTATATAATGAAATTAATAAATATAAAAAAATCGACTTTTTAATTGGACAACACAACATTAATAGAGATGGGTACCTCTATAAAAATAATATAAACAACAAAACTATTTCAAATAAACTTAAATTTATTAATAATTTAGATAAATTTTATGGATACTGTTGGAGGTTTATAATTTCAAAATCGTATTTAGATGAAAATCAATTAAAATTTTCTAATGCAAGAATATTTGAGGATGAAGAGTTTGTTGCTAAATTAATTATGAATGTAAAAAATTTTTATTTTTCAAAAATTAGTTTTTATTTTCATTCAGAAGGTTCTGGCACACTAAGTAGTTCTAAGAAAATTAGAGATATAAAGAGTATAATAACAATATTAAATAATCTAAATAATTATTCTTATAAAAAAAAACTATCTAAGCGCAAAATAACATTTCTACATTCAAGAATTAATATTGTTTTTTCACATTTTATAACATTAGTGCACATTATTAATAATGTAGATTTAGATAAGTTGTCAGTTAAATTTAATCAAAAAATTAGTAATAAAAAATTAATCTTTTCTAGTAAAAATAAAGAAAAGTTAGATAGGCATTGGTTAAAAAAATATATAAAAAATGATGAAAAAAAATTAATTGATAAGCTAAAAAATTATAAATCAAAAAAATTTATAATTTTTTGTTTTGATAGAAATGGTATGGCTGTTGAGAAAATTTTAAAAAAATATAATTTTAAAATAAAAGGATTTTTAGATAATAAAAAAATAATCAGTAATACTAAAATTAATGTTAAATTATTGAAGTTCTTTGAAATTGAAAAAGATGACAAAATTATTATAACTAATCAACGCAATGATCATATAAATCAAATCAAAAAGCAATTAGTAGATTTAAATGTACCAAAAAAGAATATCTTTATTAAAAAATTTGGAAATTTTGACTAAATTAACTAGACTTTTTAAAAAATTTTTTCAATAAAATCTTCAATTCTGATTTAAAACTTCTTTCTGGTATGTACTTATCAATCCAAAGGTTAATAGAATTAAAATTTTTTCTATTTGCTAAGTGAATTTTTTTTTTTTTCTTTGCTAAATTAAAAACTTTTGCAGCAAAATTCCTATAATTCATTTCTCCAAATTTATGATTAGAAATATTATAAAGATAATATTTTAAGATATAATTTGCAAAATTTTCCCATAACTTTGTATTATTTTTTAATTTATTATTAATTAATAATTTGATTATTTTATTAAAGCTGTTTTTATTTTTAAGCTCATAACATATATTCTTGTTAGATAATTCAAATTTTCCTAATATTAATACTGGTTTTTTTTCTATTAGTGCATCACATGCAAGTGATGAACAAATCGTTATAATTAAGTCTGATTTTTTTATTTTTTCATACACATTAACATTCTCAACAATTTTTATATTTTCTGGTATTAATTTTTTATATTTTAGAAAAATTCGGTCCTTAGGATGTGGCTTATAATATATTTCTAATTCAGTAAATTTTTTTTCTATTTTACTTAAATCGTACAATACATCTAAATGTGATTTATAAATTGGTGATGTTTTTGAATTTAAATATGGATAAAAACCGTGCCATATTTCATTTGTACCTATAAAAAAAATTTTTTTTATCTTTTTTTCATTCTTTTTAGTTTTAATAACTGTTTTTTTACCTTGTGACCAACTTACTTGTAATTTTTTATATACCTTTAAAAAATTTTTATATTCAATAGTATTGGGGCTTTGACTAATCTTTTTTTTTACTAGCGGAGACTTCCCGTATATTCCTTTTTTTTCAAGAACAATAGTTTCTCTTAAAATTCCACGTTCAGATATAAAGTAATTAATTTTAAAAAATTTACAAATAATAATAAATATTCTTGATATTGGATAATATTCTGTCCAAACAATACCTAAAACTGGTTGATTAATTATGAAAAATTTTAAAATATAGTAAATTAAGTAATTAATTTTACATTTAATCAATTTTTGAGAGTCATTAGGATAATAAATTTTAAATATATCAATAAACTCAGATATTGCTTTTTCATCTAATTTAAGCATGGAATAAATTAATTTATCATCTTTATTAATTTGCTTATTTTTTATTATTATTTTTTCTGATTGAAAGTTAAGATTTGCAACTGGTTCTGAAGTTATCATTTTTAATTCAAGATTATTTCTTGAAAGTTCAGTATTTACATTATTAAAAAAATTTATTTTTTGCTTTGAAAAACTATCAAAATTTAAAAAAATTACTTTTTCCATTTTATTTTTTAAGATTCAATAATGGATGATGCATTTTTAAGTTTTTTTTTTTTGGTAATAATTTAATCCATTCAAAATATTTTTTAATTCCTTGTTCAATAGTTGTAAATTTAATTGTGGGAAATTTTTTTTTTAAATATTTATTATTCGAATGATAACCAAAAGAGTCTCCTGGTGTACCATTTTTTTTAACTATAATTTTATATTTCTTGATATTATTACACTTCAAAATATTCTTTATTAAATCTTTAACATATACTTTTTTTTCTGAAGTTAAGTTAAATATTTCAAAACTACTTAATCTATTATTGTTAATGGTATTTGCTAGTATATTTACACAATCTTCAATATATACAAAATTTCTATACCTACCTAATGAACCTTTAACAATTATTGGTTTATTTTTCCAAACATATGAGCAGAAAATACTAACCATTCCTTTTTTAAGGTTGTTTAAATTTTCACCAGGTCCGTATGTATTAAAAACTCTAAATATATATGTTTTTATTGCTGATTGCTTTAATGTTTGTCTAATATAAAGCTCACCAGAATACTTTGATACACCATACAATGAATCTGGTCTAATTTCTGTTTTTTCATTAATTTTTTTTTTTATATTTGTTCCATAAACTGCAACCGTACTTGTATATATAAATTTTTTACAATTAATTTTTTTTGCTAACTTTGCAATTAAAAAAGTTCCATAGCTATTTGTTAATAAATCATCTTTTGGGTCCTCATATGCTCCCTCGCCCCCTGATTGTGCAGCTAAATGAAATATTATATCAGGTTTCCATTCTTCAATTTTTTTAATTATATTTAAATTTAATATACTCCCTTTAATAAATTTATTTTTAGGATTTATGTAGGGTATTCCCCCTCTTTTTTTTAATAAGTCTACAATTAAAATTTTATTATTTTTGTTTTGGCTTAATTTATAGGCTAACTGTGCCCCAATAAAACCTGCTCCACCTGTAATTAATATTTTTTTCATTGTTTGATCTTATCTATTTTCAAATAAATACTTTGCAAATTTAAATTCGAGAGGGGATTAATGTCAAATCCCTCAACTTCATCAAGTTCATATAAATACGGATTATTACCTATTAGCGATTTATTTTTATGCATTTTATTTTATAAAAACTATTTATTCTGAAAAAAAATTCTTTTTTCTAGTCTGCGATTTTATCAAAACATCATCTTTCCAAAATGAATTTAAATTAAAACCTTTTTTTCTATTCTTTTTAATTGAGCCTAATTTTGTAATTGGAAAGTCATAAACAGCATAAAAATATTTTCTATCTTTATTACCCATATACTCTGATGCTGAATGATAAGACCATGGTGTATTTAATGTGAATAAACAAAAATTATCTTTTACTTTATATTTTTTTTGTATTTTTAAATCATTTTTATTAGGAAAAATATCATATACTTTTTTATTTTTAACTAGCTTTTCAATTTGAATATCACCACCTTTAGTGTGGTCAGAAGTTGTATAAAAAAGTATATGAACTAAGTGGTCTCTTCGATCTAAATGAGCACTTTTCTTATACCCTTTTCTCATTATTGAAAATGAGGAATGATAATTTAATTTAGATTTTTGGTATTTAATATTTACATACTTTTTTATATAAGGTTCAAATTTTTTTATGACTAGTGGTTTTATTTTTTCAAATAATTTATCTGTTTTTTTAAAAATTGCATTTTTATGCACTTTTTTATACTGCCTTGAGCTTGGTAAAATAGTTTTTTTTGTTTTTGATTTACTTTGTAATAAAGATTCTTTATCAGCTATTTCATTAAAACTAGGTAAAACTTTGTTTAGTTTTTTTAAATCAGATTTTGGTAATAAATTTTTAACAACAAAATAAGGAAATGGATTAATTTCTACCTTACTTTTTAGGACTTGTTTTTTTGTAAAATTAATCATTAATTTTTAATTTTGTAATAATTTAATTGTTCTGTGTTCCACTTGCCAAGTGATTTTTCGTCTAAAATAAAATAATGCTGATCGTTATCTTTAATGTGTGTGTGTGACCAATTTCTTTGAAAATTACATTTCAAAAATCTTGCATTTGCCGTCCTTCCATCTGTCACGATAATTGTTCCTGGTGTTAAAAAATGTTCAAATTTTAAGACATCTGAAATCATAGGCATCATTGAAAAATGATTAACTGTAAAATTATCAATCTTATTCTTTATTCCCCATTGGCTTGGTCCATCTATGTAAATAAAATCAGGGTTAACTTGTGGATGCTTTTTATATTCAGTAGAAAATCTTGCATTAAATTTTGTCATCTTAACTTCTGAGAAATTAAATTTTACTTTCTGATAATTTTTAGAAAATTTTTTTATTCTATCTTTAGAAATTTTAATAAACTTTCTTGAATTATCTACTGATATTAGCTCAAAGGGATTGCCACATCTTGTAAAGGTTTGTCCAGATTTTATTCTATTATTTTTCATCAAAGCAAAATGCATGACTAAAGTACTCCATCCACAACCATATTCTAAAATTGTAGTTCTATTATTTAATAATATTAGCTGGTAAAGGTTATAAAGATCTCTTAATTCTGGAATATGTGGATCAGAGTTTACTCTTTGGTCAAATAGTTTTTTCTTTTTTGTAAAAAAATTTAAAAAATCCATACCTTCTTTTTTAAAAAATAAACTGTAATTAGTTTTTTTTGGGAATTTTATTTTAAGCATAATTATTTAATACAAAGGTATCCTTTAAAACATAAATGATGAAATATAGTTTGAATATCCTTAAAACCAGCTCTTTTTATAAAACCAAGATTCCCATTATCACTAAATGGCTCTAAAACACCTCTTATTGATTTTGATTTATTTAAAATTTCATTAGCTTTAAAGTTATTTTTTTCTTTAAAATCTAAATAAAGAGAATTTAAAATATTATCAAACCTTGCATCATTACCTCTAATCTTTTCAAAAATTATAAAGCCCCCACCCCAATTTAAAGATTTATAAATTTTATTAAATATTATCTGTCTATGTGAAGGATGAATAAATTGTATAGTGTAATAAGAAATTATAAGATTATTTTTCTTTAGTTTAAATTTAATAATATCATTATTTATTATCTTAATATTTTTAAGCTTATTTTTTTTTATATTTTTTTTGGCCAATGCAACCATATTTTTTTCGACCTCAATGCCAATAAAGTTTAGCTTTTTTTTATTAGAAAATTTTGATATTTTTTGAAGTAGTGATGCTGTAGAACATCCAATGTCATAACATGTTGAATTTTCAAAAAGAAAATAATCAGACAAATTCTGGATAATGTCATGCCCCTCATTATAAAATGGAACCGATTTTTCAATATGCCTATCAAACTTCAGCGGAACCTTTCCTCCAAATGTCCAAGCACCTCTTTTTTTCAAAATTTTCATATATTTATTTTTAATTTTTTAAAATATCGATATTCTTGTAAAATATACTTTACAATTATTAATAAACTCTATTTATCAAAATGTATATATTTAATATCTAAAAATTAACACATTTTAAATTTAAATAAAAAAAATTATATTAGTTTTTACATTATTATTAAAAAATGAATTTAGATAAAATTAAAAAAAATTTTGATGATTATGGTTATGTTACAATTAAAAATTTTTTAAATGATCAAGAAATTGATAAACTGAGATCATTTATGATTGAATATGAGCAAACTAAAAATGACAAAAATGATTTCATTTTAAAAACTGAGATAGGTAAAGAAATTTTAAAAAGAACAATTAATTTTACAAATATGCTTTTTAAAAAAAAATACCATTACACTGGAGAGTCCAGTTTTTCTTATGATGATATTAATAGTGCAAGAGTTTGGCATAGAGATTCTAAGGCAACAAACTTTGCAAATTTAGACTATAAACAAAATGATATATTAAGATTTATGTTTTATTTTCAAGACCATGAAGCTTATTCATACGGCACAAAATATATTCCTGGATCTAACAAAAGATCTTTATACAGATTCTGGAATTACAAATTTTATTTGAATCCCTTAAGACACCTGCCTGGTGAAGTTAAAGCTATGCTAAAGGGAGTAAAAATTAATAATTTTAAATTACGTAATCTACTTCCTGTTAATATTTTCAACTCTCATAACCCTAAGGTAAAAGCTGGGGATATGAATTTCTGGTCACTAAGAACTGTTCATGCTGGAAATTTTATTAGGATAAAGTTTTTTAAAAATTTAAGTTTTCCCATATTTATTGAGGAAATCATTAAACTTCCTTTTTTAAATAAATTAATATTAAAAGAAAATAAAAAAAGAGTTGTTATGGGTTTCTCACTTGGTTTAAACAACTTACAAACTAAAAATTATATAAAACAAAGAATTAGTGTAAATGCAATACCTTCTAAATATGAGGAAAAATAAAAATTAAATGCTATATGAATAAAAAAAATATTGGTATTGACATTCACAATCTATGTAAGAAATTATGGCCTTTAAATAGAAGTATTACTGGTAACGGTACACTAGAAACCTTAATTATTATAAGTAAATACTTTAAAAATTTTAAAATTCACAAAATTAAGACTGGTACTAATGTTTTCAACTGGACGATTCCTGATGAGTGGAATATTAAAGATGCTTGGATTAAAAATATACACGGAAAAAAAGTACTAGATTTTAAAGAAAATAATCTTCATGTTGTTGGCTACTCAATTCCCATTAAAGCTAAAATTGAATACAAAAATTTAAAGAATAAAATTTTTTCAATACCGAGTCAAAAAAATGCAATTCCTTATGTTACGTCTTACTATAAAAGAAATTGGGGTTTTTGTATGAGTGATAATAAAAAAAAAAAATTAAAGAGTAATGAAAAATATGAAGTATTTATTGATAGTAAATTAAAAAAAGGTCACTTAAATTATGGTGAATTAATTATAAAAGGACGTACAAACAAAGAAATTTTCTTATCATCGTATATTTGTCATCCTTCTTTGGCCAATAACGAGCTATCTGGCCCTACTATTCTAACCTTTTTAGCAAAATGGCTAACTAAAAGAAAAAATGAATATACATATAGATTGGTATTTGTTCCAGAAACTATTGGATCTATAGCTTATTTGTCAAAAAATTTAAATAAGCTTAAAAAGAATGTTATTGCAGGATATAACCTTACTTGTCTTGGCGATGAAAGAACCTACTCATATTTACCTTCAAGATCAGGCAATACTATTAGTGATAAAATCGCACTACATATTTTAAAACATATTTATCCTAAGTATAAAAAATATTCATGGAATGAAAGAGGAAGTGACGAAAGACAATACTGTTCGCCTGGGGTTGATTTGCCAATAGCTACAATAATGAGATCTAAATATGGTGAATACCCAGAATATCATACTTCACTAGATAATCTAAAAGACCTTGTAACCCCTAAAGGACTGAGTGGTGGTTATGAAGTTTTAAAATTAGCCCTAGAGGCTTTAGAAAAAAATTGTTACATGATTGCAACTAATCATTGTGAGCCGCAATTAAGTAAAAAAAACCTAATAAGATCAATAAATGGAAGAGAGCCAAATGAAAAAAGTGTAAAAATTATCTTAGCCATTCTTACTTGGGCTGATGGTAATCACTCATTGCTTGATATTGCTGAAAAAACCAATTTTCCTATCTGGGAATTTTATTCTTACCTAAATATATTAAAAAATGAAAAACTGATAAAAATTATTCAAAAAAATAAATGAAAATAGGAATTGGGACAGCTAATTTTAATATAAAATATGGGCCATCAAAAAAGAAAGTAAAAAAAATTGAATTTAATAAAATTAAAAAGTTAATAAAAAAAAATGATTTGATTGATACTGCTGATGGCTACAATAATTATAAAATAATCAAAAAAATCAAAAGTAAAAATTTAAAAATAATAACAAAGATTAAGATTCCCACCAACTGTGATAACCTAGAAAAATTTATTCTTAACAAGGTAGAAAATATTTTAAAAATATTCAGTGTAAAAAATATTTATGGACTTTTGATTCATGATATAAAAGATGTAAACAATCATAGCAAATATTTAGAAATACTAGATAAAATAAAGAACAAAAAATTAGTAAAAAAAATAGGCTTATCTATTTACAAACCAAAAGAATTAAAAATCATTAAAAATTGGAAGCCTGATATTATTCAATTTCCTTTAAATATTTTTGATCAAAGGTTTAAAAATAAGCTTCATGATTTAAAAAAAAGAGGCATTGAATTGCACTCTAGATCATGTTTTTTACAGGGATTATTAATTGGTAAAAATAATAATACCTCTAATAGATATAAGATTAAATTTAATAAATGGGAACAGTGGTGTAAAAAAAATAATTTATCAAGAAATGTAGCTTGCATAAACTTTGTTAGAAATCAAAAATTAATAGATTATTTAGTGCTTGGATTTGAAAATTCACAAGAGTTAAAAGATAATATATCAATTTTTAAAAAAAAGAATATTAAGATAACTTCACAATTTAAATCTAATAATTTAAAACTAATTGATCCAAGACAATGGTAAAATTAAATATAAAAAAAGTAGATGCAGTAATTCAAGCAAGATATGGTTCATCAAGATTGCCTGGAAAAATTCTTTATAAAATTAATAATAAGTCACTCTTGGATATTTTAATCCTAAGGCTAAAAAAAAGTAAGTATATTAATAGAATTATTGTGGCGTCTACTGAAGAAAAACAAAGCCAAAAAATTAATAATATCTGTATAAAACATAAGGTATTATTTTATAAAGGATCAGAAAACAATGTCCTCAAAAGATATTATGAATGTGCAAAAAAATTTAAGATAAAGAATATTTTAAGAATAACCTCAGATTGTCCATTAATAGATCCTAAAATAATTGATTTAGTATCAGAAAATTATTTTTTAAATAAATCCAACTATGCAACCAATACATATCCACCGACATATGCTGATGGAATGGATGTGGAAGTTTTTAATTTTAACACACTAAAACTAGCTTACACTAAATCAAAAAGTAATTATGATAAAGAACATGTAACAACTTATATTAGACGAATTAAAAATATTAAAAAAACGAATATTAAAGATTTGAATGATAATTCTAAATTAAGACTTACTGTTGATTATTATGAAGATTATTTAACAATAAAAAAGATAATAGAATATTCAAAATTTGATTATTATATTTCATATAAAAAAATACTAAACCACATTAAAAAAAATAAAAAATTAATTGAAGAAAACAAGAATTTTATTAGAAATGATGGAATGGTAATCAATAAGGGACAAAAAATATGGGCTAGAGCCAAAAATTTAATACCAGGTGGAACTTCCTTATTTTCAAAAAATCCAGATCTCTATTTACCCAAAAGATGGCCTGCATATTTTACAAAAACTAATAAGATTTTTATTTGGGATATAGAAAATACAAAATATCTTGATCTCTGCATGATGGGTATTGGTACAAATGTTTTGGGATATTCAAACAAAGAAGTTGATAAAGAGGTTAAAAAAGTTATTGATAAGGGCAACCTAAGTACATTTAATTGTGTTGAGGAAGTTTTATTGGCTGAAAAGTTAATAGAAATACACCCATGGTCAAATAAAGTTAAATTTACAAGAAGTGGAGGTGAAGCAAATGCAGTAGCAATAAGAATTGCAAGAGCATCAACTAAAAAAGATAATATCGCAATTTGTGGGTATCATGGTTGGCATGATTGGTATTTATCAACAAATTTAAGTGATAATAAAAATCTTAATACTCATTTAATGAAAAATCTTGAGGTTTCAGGAGTGCCAAATGTTTTAAAAAATACTTGCTATGCATTTGAATATAATAATATAAAAAGTTTAGAAAAATTAATTTCAAAGAAAGATATTGGAACTATAAAAATGGAAGTTTCAAGATTTGATCCACCAAAAAATAATTTTTTAAAAAAAGTAAGAGGCTTAGCAAATAAATATAATATTATATTGATATTTGATGAATGTTCGTCAGGATTTAGACAAACATTTGGAGGACTGCATAAATATTACAATGTTAATCCTGATATAGCGGTATTTGGTAAAACATTAGGAAATGGGTATGCTATAAATGCTATAATTGGTAAAGATAAAATTATGAAATCAATAGAAAATACATTTATTAGTAGCACATTTTGGACAGAGAGAGTTGGTCCAACAGCTGCTCTTAAAGTTATAGATATAATGGAAAAAAATAAAACTTGGAAAATTATTAAAAAGAAAGGATTATTTGTAAAAAGCAACTGGAAGAAATTAGCTATAAAAAATAATCTAAAAATAATTATTGGTGGTATAGATGCAATACCTATTTTTTACTTTAATTCTAAAAATAACAACTTATATAAAACTTTTATTACTCAAGAAATGTTCAAACATAAAATCTTAGCAACTACCGTAATTTATTTATCTACAGAACATAAGACTAAATATTTAAAAATATATTTTAACTTGTTGAATAAAATTTTTAAAAAAATTAGTTTATGTGAAAAAAATAAGTTAAATATTAAAGAGTTACTTGAGGTACCTGCTAGTATTTCAGGTATAAGAGAGAAAGTATGAAAAATCAAAAATTAATAAAAAATCTAAAATTAATTAAACAAATTGAAAATGTAAGATCTAAAAATAATAAAAATTGGATGGACTTATATAGACTGGCTTTTTCAAAAGCACCTGAGGAAGCAATAGTATTGATTAAAAAAATTTTGATAAAAGATAAAAAAGTGAGCAGTCTTGCTGAAAAACTTTTAAAGTAACCAATTAAAATGCTTAAAGTTACAGTCTATTCATCAAGTTTTGAGTTTATTAAAATAGCAAAAAAAATATTTACAGTTGTAAAAGTTTTTACTGACAAATTACCTAGTACAAGTTTGAAGGTTTGGTGCAAAAAAAACAGCTTAAATTTGAATTATATCAAAAATAAAAAAGAGTTTAATCTAAAAAATAAAATAAAAACTAAATCAGATATTGGATTATCTTTTGGATTTTCTATTATATTCAATAATAATGATATTAATGATTTTAAACTTGGTATATGGAACTTTCACACTGGGGATTTACCTAAATACCAAGGAAGACACCCTATAACATATGCTTTTCTTAATAATGAAAAAAAAATTGCGTTATCTATTCACAAAATTGATACAAAAATAGATCGGGGTTATTTATTGTACAAAAAATTTGTTAAACGATCAGAGAGAGACACCGAAAAAGAAATAATACAAAAAATAATTAAAATAATTCCAAATGGAATTTTAAATTCTATTAAAAATTATAACAATAATAAATTAAAAAAAATTAAAAAAGGTAAATATTACCCTCCCCTATATAATGGTATTAAGATTGATGATTCAAAAAAAGTAACACAAAAATATATTTATAATTCGATTATGGCTCAAAAAATTTACAATGGAGTATTAATCAATAATCATAGATATGTTGATGCATATTATGGTCAAAGAAATTTAAAAAATTGGGAACGCTTAGTTTGTAAAAATAATAAAATATTATATTGTTTAAAAAAAAAATGATTTGCTCTATTTTGCAACCTACTTTCTTTCCATGGTCAGGGTACTTCAATATTATAGCAAAATCTAATAAGGTTATTTTTTTAGATGATGCTCAGTTTTCTAAAAATAGTTGGCATAATAGAAATCTAATTTTATCAAATAATAAAAAAAAATGGATTACTATTCCATTAAAAAAATCATCAATAAATACATCAATAAGTTCAAAAAGAACTGATAGCTCAAAAGATTGGAAATCTAAAATTATAAATAATATTAATCAAAACTATTCACAATGTAAATTTTATAGTAATTTATCAGATCTTTTAAATTATTTTAGTATGATAGAAGATAATCAACTATCAGAAATTAATATTAAAATTATAAAGTTTATTTGTGATAAGTTAAATATTCAAACAGAATTCATACTTTCGTCGAAGTTTAAGATTAAAGCTCTAAGAACAGAAAAAATAATCAAAATTTTAAACAACATAAATGCAACAAAATATCTTTCTCCTATTGGCTCTAAAGACTATCTTTTAAAAGATGATTTTAAAAATAAAACTAAAATTGATCTTGAGTTTAATAATTTTACTTGCAAGCCATATCATCAAAAAAATTCAAAAGAATTTATCGATTATCTATCAATTATAGATTTAATCGGTAATGTTGGATGGACCGATGCCAGTACTTATGTTAAAAAGTGATCCCTAATGAATAAAAAATATAAAATCTTTAAAAATGAAAAATATGATTTTTTTCAAATAACACCTACACCTTCAGCTGAAGAGATAACAAAATTTTATAATGATGAGTTTTACACGGGTGATTTTAAAAAATTTAATGATTCATCACTAGAAGTACAGCTTGATGATGTAGATTTTTATAATGAAAACTGGGAAAATATTTATAATAATATAAAAAAATATCTAAATATTAACACTAATACTGATCAATCTATTCTCGATGTTGGGTGTGGTTGGGGACTTGCTTTAGAATTTTTTAAAAAAAAAGGTTTTGATTGTTATGGTTTTGACCCAGCTCCTGAAGCAGTTGAGTATGTAAAAAAAAGAAATATTAATATTAAATTAGCTGGAATTGAAGGTATGAATGTTTTTAAAAAAAATGATTTTAATGTAGTTACATTATTTAACGTTTTAGAGCATTTGCCTGATCCAGAAAAAACTATTAATCAAATTCACAATATTTTGTCAGATAACTCTATATTAATAATAGATGTCCCAAATGAATTTAATGACTTTCAATTAGCAGGCCAAAAAACTAATAACCTTGATGAATGGTGGGTTTGTCCACCCAATCACTTAAATTATTTTTCATATGATAGTATGAAAAAACTATTAGAATTAAATAATTTTGATTTAGTATATGCACAATCTTCTTTCCCTTTAGAAATGTTTTTATTATTTGAGGATAATTACGTTGGTGGTGAAGGAAAATTAGGTAAAGCTTGCCACAATAAAAGAGTAAATTTTGAAAAAAATATGAGAAAATTTGGAAAAGATGAAAAGCTAAATAAATTTTATGCAAACTTGGCTAAACTTAATCTTGGAAGGCAAATTACTTTTTATGCAAAAAAAAGATAATGTCTTTTTTACACGTAAAATTAGAAAAGATGGATATGTAGTTCTTAGAAATTATTTAGATAAAAGAAAATGTACTTTATTAAAAAAAAAACTAGAAAATTATTATATAAAATACAACAAAAAATATGCTTCTAATAAGATAAGATTAAATTCTTTAGCAAATAAATCATTAGAGAAAGTAGTTTTTAATTTACACAATAAAGAGCTTTCTTGGCTTAAATTATTTGAAGATAAAAAAATTTTAAAAATAATTTCACCTCTTTTAAAAGAAGGGTCTTATCAAAATAATGAGCCCTTTTATTTAAATAATATTTCAGCTAGGTCTCCGCTCAATGGAAATAAAGGCCAACAACTTCATCTTGATAGCAATTTAGCGGGCTCTAATTACTGTATGACAATTAATGTTATGTGGTATTTAGATGATTACAACAAACAAGATGGAACTACTAGAATTGTTCCAGGATCTCATAGATTTAAGAAATATGCAAAAAATGGTAAAAAGTATAAAAATGAGATATTTTTAAACGGAAAAATTGGTGATGTACTAATATTTGATGGTAATTTATGGCATGGAGGTAGCTCTAAATCTACTAATACTTCCAGATGGGCAATTATTTTAGGTTATGCAAGGTGGTTTATGAAGCCTTCTTATGATTATATGTTAAATACACCATTAAAATTTTTTAATAAAATGAGTAAATCCCAAAAAGCTTTATTAGGTTTTCATTTGGTGCCACCAAAAGATGAGTTTACTAGAATGAGAAGAATATCCAAAAGTTTTGAAAAACCATATCGTTTTATGAGATAAAAATAAATGAAAATTAAGATTAAAAATTTTACAATTTCAAAAGATAGCAAGCCTTTTATAATAGCTGAAATGTCAGGCAATCACGGTCAATCATTAAATAAAGCTTATAGGATTATAGATGCAGCATATAAATCTGGTGCAAATGCAATTAAACTCCAAACTTATACTCCAGAAACTATAACTATGGATGTAAAAAAAAAAGAATTTTTTATTACAGATAAAAAAAATCCATGGAAAAGAAATTCATTACACTCGCTTTACAAAAAGGCACATACACCATGGTCCTGGCATAAAAATATCTTTGATTATTGTAAAAAAAAAAAAATTATTTGTTTTAGCTCACCTTTTGACAACACTGCTGTAGATTTTTTAGAAAAATTTAATCCACCAATGTATAAAATTGCTTCATTTGAAAATAATCATTATCCACTTATAAAAAGAGTAATAGAAACTAAAAAACCTATAATAATTTCCCTAGGAATGATTACAGAAAAAGAGTTGAATAATTTAATAAAATTTTTAAAAAAGAATAAATGTAAGAAATTTATACTACTAAAATGTACTAGCTCCTATCCATCCAATCCTGAGGATTTAAACATTAAAACAATTATAGATATTAAAAAAAAATATAAATGTATTACGGGATTGTCAGACCATTCAATAGGAATAGGTGCCGCTGTTTGTGCTATTTCTCTCGGTGGAACTGTGATTGAAAAACATTTTATGCTCTCAAAAAAAGAAAATACTGTTGACTCAGCGTTTTCAAGTGATCCAAAAGAATTTGAGCTACTAACGAAAGAAGCACTTAATGCGTGGAAATCAATAGGAAAAATTAAATATGGCTCATCTTCAGATGAAAAAAAGTATAGAAAATTTAAAAGATCAATATATGTTTCAAAGGATATTAAAAAAGGTGAAATTTTTACAAAAGAAAACTTGAAAATTGTTAGACCTGGGCATGGATTACACCCAAAGTTTTATTTCACAATAATGGGTAAAAAAGCAAAAAAAAACTTAAAATTTGGCACTGCATTAAAGTCTACGTATATTTAAAAAAATTTACTTAAGATAAAATCTGATGAAAAAAATATTAATTTATAATGGTAGAGACTGGGGTATAGCTGTTGGTCATAAAATTGCATTAAGATTGATTGAAGATCATAAGTTTAAGATAGGTTGTATAACTTCAAAAATATCCACAAATAATTTTATTAAAAAAAAAGAAAATTTCATCTATGACTACCATTTATTTTTGAATGACATAATTGTAAATCCAGAAAAATTTATTTTAGAAAATAAAAACTTAATACCTAAAAATAAAGAGCTTAATTTAGATTTTATTTGTGAAGAGTTGGGTATTGATACAATTTGGCCATATACACAACTTTTAAGAGACCATGTGAGGTCCTTTAGTGAAAAATTTTATTATAGTTTTAGACAAAGTGAAAATGATGAGCAAATTATACTATTAATTAAAGCTTTATATTTAATGTGTTTAAAGATTTATTTAGAATTTAAACCTGATTTAATGATTACTCCTAATTATGTAGCTACTCAGCATGTTATGCTTGATCTATATTTTAAAAAAAAAAATATAAGGACTATTAGCATATCTTCCATAGGGTTAAAAAAAATAGGAATATTTACAAATTCATATAATGATCAAAATTGTAATTTTAATAAAGAATTAGATAAACTAAACTCTCAAGAAAAGTTATTACAAAATGACCTTCAAGCTAAAGAGTTAATTGTGAAAACTCTTAATGAAATAAAAATAAATAAGATAGTATTAAAAAAATTAAATATTAAATTTTTTTTAAAAGGGTTAATATACATACTCAGAAGAATAAGAAGAGGAAATGTCATTAAAAAAAATATCCAAACTAGTGACTCAGCTACTTTGATAACAAATACAAAGAATTTTTTTAGTGAATGTTTTTATATAAATAAAATCAATAAATTTGAATTTGATAAATTGGAAGATTTAAATAATTTTATATATCTGCCTCTTCAATCTCAACCTGAACAAACTGTTGATAGCTATGCACCAAACTTTAATAATCAAATCGAAACAGCAAGATTGATTGGTATGAATTTACCAAAAGATTATTATTTAGTTGTTAAAGACCATCCAAATATGTTTGGCCTAAGACCCCCTTCTTATTTGGACAAAATACAAAGATCACCTAATGTAAAACTAATCAATTATGATATTTCAAATTATGATATATTAAAAAAGTCTAAATTAATGATTGGTTTTTCTGGGTCAACATTTCTTGAAGCAAGTCTTCTAAACATTCCAAGTATATTACTTGGCAACATAGGCACTGTAGAAAGATTGCCCAACGTATATAAACATAATGATATTAGTACAATTACTCAAAAAATTATTTATATTCTCAGCGTAGAACGTGACCCTAAATATAATGAAAAATTATTAAATTACTTTAAGTGTGCACTTGCTCATGGGATGGATGTTGAAAATTATTGGAATCTTTGGAGCTGGCAAGATGGTAATTTTAATAAATTTTATGAAGAAATAATAAAAGAGATAAATTATGTTAATTAATGTATATTTATTTAATAACTTAAAGGAATTATTTTGATATCAACTA
>Ga0209425_10002121_pt1 | contig 22499 bp, 23 predicted proteins | sample COG_05_FD_184749 | JGI IMG/M metagenome (GOLD analysis project Ga0209425, IMG submission 184749) | Pelagic Microbial community sample from North Sea - COGITO 998_met_05 (SPAdes) (version 2) | ecosystem: Environmental > Aquatic > Marine > Neritic zone/Coastal water | place: Helgoland, sampling...
ATTCCTCTCTCCCTCTCTGATTCTGTGAGATTTGCGATCATATTGCATGCACCACGAATTTTAAATGATCCAGTACGTTGCAAAGGTTCTGCTTTAATTAAAAATCTACTGTCGAATTTTTTATTTAATTTTTCTGACTCGATAACGGGCGTTTTTATCACTAAATTGGTGATAACTTCGGCGGCTTTTTTGATGTCGTTTATACTTGGGGGAGTAAAAATAGAAAAACTCCTATCTAGTTTTGGTGTTTGTTTTTGTTAATTTTTTTCCAAAAGAAAGTCATATACATTTTTGCTTTCTATCACGCGCTGTATATAATTACGAGTTTCCTTAAAAGGGATTGTTTCAATCCAGTCAACGATATCTATTTCATCAAGTCTTGGGTCACCAAATTCCTTTATCCATTTTTTTACTCGGCTAGGTCCGGCGTTATAAGCTGCTAAAGCTAGGGCATAAGACCCATCAAATTTTTGTACTAGGTTGGATAGAAACCAAGTTCCCAAGATCATGTTATATTCTTTATCTTTTGTGAGGCTTTCTTTAATATATGGAATATTATTTGCTATGGAAACTTGTTTTGCGGTTAGTGGCATTAATTGCATTAAGCCAAGAGCACCAGCAAAGCTTTTTGCATTACTATTAAACGCACTTTCTTGACGAATTAAAGCAAATATTAGGGCTTTATTTAAGTCTTTTTGATACGGTAAATTGATTGTTGGATATCCTAATTTTAGAATTTGGTTGCTATCACGGTAAGCATTTTTTGCTACATATATGGATAAATCTTTACGGCCGCACTTTTCCGCTAGTTTTGCTAAGTTAGATCGCCACGTTATTGTATTATTTGACTGGTATAACTTTTTAATAAGGGGTTTAATCTGATTTTTAAATTTTATTACTTTTGATTTACACATTAATTTTATCGTGCGAACCAACTCATTTTTTGAAAATTTTAATTTAAGTTTTTTAAATTTCTTTTCAGAGCTAATGGAAAATGTGATTTTTTTTTTGTTAAGCTGAAAGAAAGCTAGTTGACCGTAATAGGTTAAGGGGTATTCAGCCGCTTTTTTTAACCAGATCGAGCTTTCGGACATATCTCGCAGCGTTCGAGTTCGTAGCTTCTGAGAAGTTCTCGCTGCCCAATAGGCTCCCCTGGCCTTACTTATGGGGTACTTAGAAGTCTCGTAAAGCTTTTGAAAGTGGCTCAATGCTGCATTTCTATCATTTAAAAATTTGAAGGCTATCCATCCTGCTAGCCATTCGCCTTCTGCGAAATCACTACCAGCTTTTAATTTATGTTCTGCAGCAATTTTGTATGCGTTAGTTATATGGCCATCCTTTAACGCACGTCTCACTAAATATGACCTTTCACGCCACCATTGCGCCGTGTAATTTAATTCATCTGGTTTTTTATTTAGAATTTCTAATGCACCATCTAGGCGACCTTTTTTTCTTCTCCAGCGCAATCTTTCATAGAGTAAGCCAGGATCGTTAATGAGAATTTTTGGAACTTTGGAAATTGCTCTGTCTACACCTCCTCGATATTGTCTCAGAGTGATTCGTGCAAAAGCAAGTGCTCGGTAATCCTTATTAACTTTGTTAAACATCCTTCTAATGGGATAATATCGCCCCATCCAGAGTAGGCGATCCAATCGATCAATATGATTTTTTTTGGTTAGATATTTCCGATATCTCTTATAAAACAGACGCTCTTGACGTTTACCAAAATTACCATTGATCCAAGTTTTTTGAAAGATATCGATTGCCTTCTTATTTTGTAATTTTTTTAAAAATGCCGATCCGAGCAATATGGAACCATCCACTGTTAATGGTGGATATTTCTTAAACCAATTTATTACAAGATTTTCCTTCATACTCGGTTTTATCGACTCTTCAGCTCTTTTCCTGAGCTCTAATTTTAAAGGCCAAGTTGGGTTATCGACTATAAACCTCTGTATCTCATGGAATGTTGCGCCTGAATTTTTCGCCGTTAAACTATTCCAATAAACTACTTTTCTTAAAAGTTCACTTTTAATTTTTATTATTTCTTTCTTTCGACTTTTCCAGGGCATCGAATCAGAGCCATTGTATAGTTTTTCTATAACTCTGTTATCATAATTTGATATTTTTTTTAAAGAAATATTATTAAAGTCACTATTTTTAGCATCAACAAATTTAGGAGCCATCAAAATATTTAAGAAGGTCAGGCAAATTACACTAAAAATATTCAGTAGATTTTTCATAAAAAGATAATTCTAAACTCAATTCTGTTACAAAGTAAATTTGGAATTTTAGTGTATTGCTACTCTGCGTGTCAGGCAAGGCTCTGAGTCTTGGATGGTATTTTGAGATATATGTTATCGTTCCTTGTATTTATTTATTTGTGTCGCTTTTTGTTGAAAATATCTGTTATATGTATGGCACATTGAAATTAGGAGAAACGTTATGTTTAGAGGATCTTTTGTTGCATTAATAACTCCTTTTAATGAGGGCAATATCGATGAGAAATCCTTTGGTGATTTTGTCGAATGGCAAATCTCGCAAGGAACAAATGGCTTGGTTCCTGTTGGCACGACGGGAGAGTCGCCAACCTTAAATCATGATGAACATATGCGCGTTGTTGAAATTTGCATTGAGGTAGCCGCTGGTCGCGTGCCAGTAATAGCGGGAGCAGGGTCAAATTCGACCGAAGAAGCGATAATGTTAGCTAAGCATGCAAAGAGTGCGGGAGCCGATGCGGCCTTAGTTGTGACACCATATTATAATAAGCCTACACAAGAAGGTTTATTCCGACACTATAAGGAAATACATGATCAAGGAAATATTCCAATTCTGATTTATAACATTCCAGCAAGGAGTATTGTCGATATGAGTGTTGAAACTATGGGAAGGCTATCAGCAATGCAAAATATTGTTGGTGTTAAGGATGCTACTAGCGACCTTAATCGCCCTATTTTGACATCTGCGGAGTGCGGAGAAGCGTTTTGCCAGCTTTCTGGAGAAGATGGTACTGCTATACCATTTAATGCTGCCGGGGGGCATGGCTGTATCTCCGTTACAGGCAATATTGCACCGAAGCTATGCTCAGAAATGCAGGATGCATGGTTTAATGGAGAAGTCACACGTGCCATGGAATTGCAAAGTTTATTGATGCCTTTGCATTCTGCGATGTTTTGTGAAACTTCACCTGGACCGGTAAAATATGCTGCTGAATTATTGGGTTTGGCATCAAGTCTATCAAGGCTTCCAATTTGTGAGATATCTGACACTAGTAAGCAAAAAGTTGAGAGTGCTATGAAAGATTTAAACTTACTTAGTTAAAGGTCGCGGATTATGGCAAAAAAGAAAAAAAAGGACGATAACGTTGCGGCAAGCAATCGAAAAGCTCGCCATAATTATTTTATCGAGAGTAATTATGAAGCTGGGATTATCTTGATGGGAACAGAAATTAAGTCAATTCGAAGTGGACGGGCTAGTATAGAAGAAGCGTATGCATCAGAAGAAAATGGTGAATTATTTTTATTAAATTCATACATACCAGAATATAAAGCTGGGGGTGCTGCACAACATGAAACTCGTCGTGCGCGGAAACTACTATTACATAAAAAAGAGATGTCAAAGATTTATAATGCTATAAATAGAGAGGGTTATACAGTAGTTCCATTAAATTTACATTTTAATGGACGCGGTATGATTAAAGTAGATTTAGGCATGGCCAAAGGGAAGAAACAGTTTGATAAACGCCAAACTGATAAAGAGCGTGATTGGAAAAGATCGCAAAGGCGACTTTTAAGTGATAAAAACACTTAACTTAAGAACAAAATTATAAAAAATCTATTTTTCTTAGGCTTAAAATTATTTGAACTTTGAGTATGTCAGCTTTGTTTCGATTATGGTTGTTTATATTTTAAAATCATTTTGGTAAACACTACAAACTAGGTGGGTGTAACCTCTCAATTTCTTGACGCAACAACTTGTAGCTATCAACGAATGGGAATTGAGGAAATTCATTTTTCACATTATCAGGTGCCTTGAATAGAATGCCTCGATCAGCTGCGTCTAGCATTGAAGTATCATTATAAGAGTCTCCTGCTGCATAAACAGTAAAGTTGAGATTTTTTAAGCTTTCTACAGCTTTTCGCTTATGATCTTTTAGCCGTAAGTGATAATCTATAATACGGCCGTTCTGATCGATCTCTAAGTTGTGGCAAAATAATGTTGGTAGACTGAGTTTCATCATAAATGGTTCAGCAAATTCATAGAAAGTGTCTGATAAAATTATAACTTGGAAATCTTTTCGTAAGTTTTCTAAAAATGAGATTGCACCATCTAGTGGCTCTAGGCTTCCTATTACCTCTTTAACGTCAGAAATGCCTAGCTTGTGAGTGTCCATAATTCTCAAGCGCTGTTTCATTAATTGATCATAATCAGGTATATCTCGAGTGGTTGCTTTCAAGCTTTCAACGCCTGTTCTTTCAGCGACCCCGATCCAAATCTCAGGAATCAGCACACCCTCTAGGTCCAAACACACAATTTCCAAAATTTCATCTCCATATTTATTTAAATGTTATGTGTTGATTAATTCTATTATTTTAACCGATATTCATTGCAATCTCTTGAAAAACTTTACTAAACATATCAACTGTTAATCTACGAGTATTTAAATTATATCTTGAACAATGATAGCTATCAATTAATTTAATATTACTAAAATTATATTGATTATTATGCCCAAACTTATATTGAGATTTAGTTCCCCCAAATACAGAAATAATTGCATCGTGGGCAACTTTACCCAAAGCTAAAATACACTGTAAATTTTTCATGGCATCTATTTCATTCTTCAAAAATATTGAGCAGTTTTTTATTTCACTTTGTATTGGCTTATTTGCAGGTGGGAGGCACCTTACCGCATTTGTAATCCTACAATTATTTAGTATCATCATCGATGTGTTGGAATGATTTTTATTTATTATAAAATCAAATTTCGCCAATGTATCAAACAGAAGATCTCCCGAGTGATCGCCTGTAAACGGAATACCAGTGCGATTAGCACCTTTTAAGCCTGGAGCAAGACCAACAATCAACAAATTTCCATAAATATCACCGTTTGAATTAACCGGAGCATTGTGCCAATTAGGGTGCTTTTGTTTATTTTGGGACCGCAATAGTTTAAGTCTGTGGCATTTATCACAATTCTTGTTGGGAACTTGTATGTTTTCCATTGTGGTGAAGTATAACTTTAAAATTATTTATATTTGTGTAATTTATTATTTTTATTTATCCGTTGAGTTTTAAAATGACTTACCGGACAAATACTTTAAATTATCAATAATCTTTATGATCAAAAATCTTTTTTAACAAGTAAGTTCTTAGCAAATGATTATCATAGCGATCGGATCTAATTTAATATCGAGTAAATATAGGTCATCGATTGATGCATGCGAAGCGTCAATTGATATGATGCTCGATTATAAAATAACGTTAGTTGACAAATCGAGCTGGTATAAATCTGAGCCAATACCAGTTTCAAGCCAGCCAAATTTCATAAATGGGGTTATTTTGATAAATACGATACTTAACAGCCATGAGCTTTTAATCAAATTAAAAGCTATTGAAACTCAGATGGGTAGAATCAGGTCAACTAAAAATGCTAATCGCATCATTGATCTAGATATCATCTCTTATAATGATGAAATAACGGAGACCAATCTTTTGACTTTACCTCATCCTAGGTTAGCTGATAGGGCTTTTGTCTTGATGCCAATATCAGAGTTAGTGCCGGATTGGAGGCATCCTCTATCCAATATAAGTATAAATACAATGTTGAAACAAGTTAAAGAACAAAGAATAACAAAAATATGAGGTTCATTTGCTTGCGTTTTTGAAGTATGAGGCTATAACGCCTATTGGATTTGAGTGATTTAAAAGAGTTTACTCAACATAAATTGTTGAATTTCAGATTGAAAGGAATTTTTATGGCTCGTGTTACTGTAGAAGATTGCATTATGAAAATTAACAATCGCTTTGAGTTGGTCATGGTTGCTGCTCAACGTGCTCGGTACTTATCGTCAGGAGTTGAGCCATCAATTGAAAAGGATAATGACAAGAATCCAGTAATAGCTTTGCGAGAAATAGCTGAGGAAACTATTAACGTATCAGATGTTGAAGAGGATTTAATAAAAGGCCTTCAACATTATGTGGAGCCCGATGATCCTGATGAAGATGAGATGGATCTTCTTGGCGTTGGCGATGAGTTTTTTGGTAATACAGGTATTAATGTTGCTGCTACAGGTGATGCTCCAGCTGGGTCAAAAAAACAAAGTTTTGATGATAACGTGGCCGATGATGGCTTTGATGATAACTACTAAGCTTTCGTTTGTATTTTATTATGGTATTAATTTTTTAGATAATTAGCGGCTTATGGCAGTGGCAAGCGCGGTTGTTTTGAATTGTTAAGCTTAGTTAAAGTTTATCTATAAAATTTTTATAGCATCGCATTCGGTACAAAATTAGTTCTGCCACTAATACTTAACTTCTTAGATGTGTGATTTAAACATATTTCTCTTATCTGCAAAAATGCTTTACCTAAATGTGTACGTCGATATAGCCATTCATTGATTTTTAAATCACTGGCTCCATCTGGGCGAGCTAAAGCTGCTTGGAAATAAAAATATTTTAGGTCATCACATGCCAATTTCAAAGCTCTCTCGATTGGTTCATTCACTATAAAACTATCAAGATTAGGATTTTTTATAAAGTTGATTAGAAAAATAATTAGTTCCTCATTTGTATAATTTGTTAATCCATTTAACTTTCGGCCCTTTAAATTTTTCATTGACTCATGATACCAAGGTTCCAAAAGCCTTATCTCTTGCATTAATTGCGAGGCTAACTTGTCGAGGTCCTTAACAACGGAGGTTGGTTTCTCCAAGTTAACGGGACATGCCCAACCCGTCATTGAACTGCTATCTTGTATTTTACAATCGTCTAAGTATTTAAAATCCGCAATAATTGGACCGTTATTTTCTGTTAATAACTCTAATGCAGACCTTAGTACGGCTCTTTGTAAATCAGGATCATTGGGGTTACCGAATGGTCTACCTAATTCAAAAGGTACGAAAAGTGCGCGTGGTGGCCGAAGCTCCTCTGTATGTTTTCTTATTAAACTTATCTGTGAAGTAGGTATCCCTGCTTTTTCTAGATAATGCGCTAGCCCGCCCACGGCGCGCGTACACTGTGGTCATACCCCGGCGAGTATTGCACCATTTACAGAGTCGCCTTTTAAATTATCAGCTAAATCAGAAGCTACAATTTCTTGAGCAGTGGGTGGCGTGGCTCCCATAAATGAATAGTGGTAGGATGCTATTCCACCTATTTCTTTATTTACCAACAACTCTCTTAAACGGTCTATTGGGAAGACAGTATTTAAATCTTGATAAAAACCTGTTCTATCAAAATTAGTCGATACGTGGCTCATTATGAGATCATCCATATTTGTATCATCTGGAATTATCCGATATTCGCCCACACCTGGTGTAAAAACTCTATCTGTTCTTTGATGTAATCCGGATGTGGTAATTATTGCTATGCGGCGTTCCGACAAAGGTGGTCCGTTCACGCAGGCAGTGTCATTATACTTAGGTAAGTCTTGATTAAGTAATACATCTTGTTGTTGTTTAGACCAATCCGATAAATAAACCATAATTTTTCCAATTTTAATTTTATTTCATTTTATTTTTCTTTCCACCAACCATCTCGCATGTATTCTTCGAATTGTTTTGGGTCTATTTTTGTGGATTTTGAGAATGAATCCATAAGCGATCCTTGCTCGATGTCAATTTCTAGAATGTCAGTAAAACGATTCCAAAAATTGAAGAAACCTGATACAAAAGAGAGCTCAACTATTTGACTATCATTGTAATACTTTTTTAACTCATCGAGCGCTTCGTGATGTTGAGGAGGGGATCCGGGAGAACCTTGGTAAAGTTTATCTGTCATCACTTCTGCCCAGCGCATCGCGGCTTTTTCTTCAGGCTTAAATAATCCACTATTCATATAGTCACCTGTTACTTCTTTAAGTAGTTCATCGCTAAAATTTAACGCCCGACCGAGCGTTTCATTATGACCAGTTCAATAGGAACAGCCGTTAAGGGTAGAAGTTTTCAAAATCACTAAACATTTCGTTTTTACTGGAAGGTTTTTCGTTATTTCTTCTCTTAAACTTGATACTATAAACCCGAATAATGTATGCATAAGTTTTGGTGTGTGCGACCCAACTCTTACGGCATTTGCAACTCTGCCAAATAGTTTTTTTGAGTGTTCAAAAATCGTTTTTTGATAAGGGGTAGCTTCTTCGTCACTAGGGATTGGTATAAGTGCCATTTTCGGGGTTTCCTTTTAATTTTACTTTAAAATTATTATTCTTAGCGTTTTGTTTAAAGTATTAGATATCTAGCTATAATTTGATTCTTGAATGGATAATTGATGAACAATTTTTCTCATTTTTACGGCGCCGCCATCTGAGGGAACATTTTTTTCTATGAAATTTGGACGCTCATCTTTTGCCCATAAATCTTCAATCCATTCAATCGCATCTTTATCTTCTTCAAAGACTTTTCCCGTTACCTTTGTATACCAGTCGTCGAGATTTTTGTCTGGCACAGAAAAATCACGTGCAAACATCCACCAGTATAAAGATGTGTATTGAGTTTCAGGGGTGATGAAGTGCAAGATTCGTGGGCTATACTCTACTCGACCGTTATTTGTACCTTCCTTATCTTCAAATAACGCTATTGCGTTATGAAAGCCGGGAGTTACAAATGTTGAATGAGCATGCCTAGTTATTGGCACATTTCCAAGGCCTGATGCTTCCTTATGAAGTTCTGGCACAGGTTCGCCCTCATTTAATCTGTAATTATTGACTGTATTACCTTCAACCGTAACCTTAATTTGTGCCTCAGCGTGCTTTGGGGTGCCTAATGCAGCACCGTGAAGGTATTGGAAGTGAGTTATATCCATAAGATTCTCATGTATAGCCAAATAATTACCTTTTACATGGTAAAACCCGCTTCCATAACCCCACTGGTCGTCATTAATCCAATCGTAATCAGGAATTAGGTCTTCATTGGCTTTTTCTGGATCGCCTGTCCAAATCCAAATCATTGGTTTACGTTCTACAATGATATATTTTTGAATAGAAATAAAAGAGGGATTTATATTCATAGCAGATGGGATTTGTACACATTCACCGTCAACATTATAAGTAAGTCCATGATATCCGCATTGAATGGTATCATTTGTGTGGAGTGTACTTTTATGTAATGGGAAACATCTATGAGCGCATCTATTCTGCAGAGCAGTCACTTCGCCACTTTTTGTTCTAAAATAAACTAAATCTTGATTAAGCACCATACGGTTTTTGAGTTTTGCTTTTACGTCATGGCTCCAATCGAGAACGTACCAGCAATTTCTTATTAGTGGCGTATCGCGATCGGCGATATTGTTAGTGCCTGTGTTTAACGAATCCATCATTTGATCCTTTATTTTACTTAATGAAATATTTTAAGAGTCTGCACTTGAGCGGCTATTATCTGCGGCAGATCCAGTTCCTATAATATTGACACTATTATTAACAAGATCATATGTGAGAGTATCTTCTTTGAATAAATCAGAACCTGTAACTCGAATGAATCGGGCTTCATCTTCAAAATGTATTTGATGAATATCATGGGGGCCAAATTTTCCAACCATGCCTACTTCTAATCTATATTTTCTTGTTTCTTGTATTTCAGCGTATCCAGCCTTTGATTTATCATCTAATCTTCGATATTCAGTCATATCTGTAAATTTTTTGGCCTGGCCATATACGGCCCAAGATGCTCCATGGTCATGAGGGGGCGATTTACGGCCTTCCTTGAATTTATGGGCATAGATAATAAAGCCTGTATCTTCATCTTTATATAACTCGCTGACACCATACCCGGCATCTGGACCACAGGTTTTTTCTATGAATTCTGGATTTTCGCCAAGTAATCGCTCAAGTTTTTGACGAATAGCTTCTATATCTGCTTTCCCACTATTTTGGTCATACGATTCTTTACAATCATTACAAAACGTATCAAATTCATAGCTCATAATTAATTCTCCCGTTTTTGAACGTTAAATATGTTATTTTTATTATCTCAGGTTATAATTAGATGATATTTAGAACTTCTGGATTTTAATAAATAAAATTGTTATGTGTAAAGGATTGAATTGTTATTAAAAGCTGTATTTTCAGCTCGTGAAATAACGCTTAAAGTTATTGAAACATATAAATTCATGAATGCCCAAAATCCGTTTGCAACGGCCATAGTCTTATTTTTACAATTATGGAGATTATATTGACGATTGATTTACATGCACACTTTGCACCCCAAGAATTAGTTGAAGAGTTAACAAAAAGAAATATTCCACCTTTTGTAAAGAAAAATAGCTCTGGTGACAGAATATTCCAAATGCCCCATGGCATTCTGCAGTTTGGAGATGATTTTGTTAATATGGATCTAAGACTTGAATTTATGAAAAAAATGGGGGTCGATCATCAGTTGCTATCTTTCCCAGGTTTGTTTGGTGTCGATAGTCTTAATGTTACCGAGTCACTTCCGCTGGTACAAATTTTTAATGATAATGTATCAAAACTTCAAAAAAAATTTCCTGATAAATATTCAGGCTTAGCTTCACTTCCGATGGCAGATATCGATCTTGCCGTTAAAGAATATAGAAGGGCGCGTCTTGAACTCGGACTTTTGGGAGCGATTTTACCAAATAATTATTTTTTATCAGAAGAGCATGCTCAGTCTATTTCTCCAATTTTTAAAATAGCACAGGAGATAGGAGGGCATATTTTTATTCATCCAGGACGCCGACCCGATGAAGTTCCTAAAGAATATTTACCCCAAAAAACATTATTTGCTGATTTTATGGCGGAAAGATTGGCTTTAACAGTTCAACATAACGTCGGACATTGCGCGGTCACACTGCTATTTAGTGATTTTTTAACTAATTATCCTGATGTCTCAATCCATGTAGCAAATTTAGGCGGAACATTGCCGATGGTTATAGAAAGAATGGATAATGTATCATTCACACGTACCCCTGATGCTGCACTTCCAAGCACAAAAGTTCGCGGTCTTTACGTTGACTGTTCTTCTTTGGGGCCAAGGTCAATTGAACTAGGAGCGGCTATATTTGGCGCAGACAAAATCGTTTTTGGAACAGATTGCCCAATTTTTTCCACTGAGAGATCCCTGGATGCAGTTAAACATTCTAACTTAACTGACAACAATAAAAACCTGATACTGTCAATTAATGCGACAGAGTTACTTAAAAAAGTTAGGTAAATAATATGCTCAATGAAGAATGCAAAAGTCATGAAGAAATAGTACGATCCTTTCTTGATGCGATGGAGTCGCGTGCGCTTAATGTTGCCCACAAATATGTAAGCGAGGACTTCAAGATGCTGTTTCCAGGGGGAAAAATATTTTTCAAGACTGAAGAAATGATAGAGTGGGGTAAAACTCGATATAAATGGATTAAAAAATCATATGATATTTTTGTCTCAGCAGAGCATAAAGACAAAAATATAGTGTATTGTAATGGAATGCTATTTGGTGAATGGCTAAATGGCCTAGAATTTAACAATATTAGATATATCGATAAGTTCACGTTCGACAATAATAAAATTTGTATCCAAGAGGTTTGGAATGACCTCGGAGAAGTAAAACGCTAAATCAACTATTTAGTTTTCGATTTGTGGGTTTTGAAAATTTATTTAGTTTTTTCTGTTAGAAGATTAGTACAGTTATATGTTTTTAATTTATCGGTAAATTTAGCAAATGAATAATGTTTTTCTGGCCAATTGCGCTGCTGCGGTCGCATCTCTTAGCGCAGGCGCATCAATTGTAGCGACACGTTTTGTTGTCGGCGATTTAGAGCCTATTTCACTTGCATTTTATCGCTATTTGGTAGCCTCGATATGCCTAATACCAATTCTTTTTTGGGGTTTTGCCCGCTTTAAAATTAAAAAACATGATATTATCCCTATAATTTTTTTGGGTTCTCTTCTGTATGCTATTTTCCCGTGGTTATTTTCTCTATCTTTGTTTTATACTTCCGCCGCTTTTGGCGCAATTGGGTTAGCCACTCTTCCCATTATAACACTTATTGTGGCATTTTTTTTTAAAAGGGAGTTGTTAAACAGATTAAAAGTTATGGGGGTTTTACTAGCTTTTTTAGGTGTTGTAATCGCTGTTAGCCAAAGTTTAGATAATTCTGAGTCTAATCAAAATCATATTTTGGGTATTAGTTTGATGGTTTGTGCTGCAACCATAGCCTCTATTTATTCGATATTTTGCAAGCGTTATATCATGGATTACGGACCAATATTTTTTTCAGCGTTATCAATGCTTACTGGAATGTTGACTTTATTTCCCTTTGTTTGGTTGTTGAGAGATTTATCGATTATCATAAGTTTAGATTATTATTCGTGGATTTCATTAATATTTTTAGGAGTTATTGGCGGCGCATTTCAATTTACTGCATATACCTGGGCTCTAAAATGGTTAACTCCAACCAGGGCGGCTGTTTATTTGACCTTAAATCCGATTTCGGCAATTTTTATCGCATATCCAGTTTTGGGTGAGACAATTACGATCAGTGCTCTTATTGGATTAGTTTGCGTGTTATCAGCTATTTTTTTAGTCAATTATGCAAGAAAAGTTAATAATTAATTATAGTAAAAAATATTTATCTTTGTTTTAGTATAAATATTTGGATTTAGTTATTATTTAGACTAAATCATGATAATCTTTGATTTATCATCATTTTTATTTACCGAGCGTTTTGGTTGAATTATATTTTACATGTTAAAAGGTTCTGATTATTAGAATAGATATATTTAAAATTAAGGAGAATTAAAATGTCGCGAATTGAGATGGTCAATCTGGATGTCGAAGATCAAGAAATACAGAATATGTTTCACGCCGTTACGCAGATGTTAGGAAGAGTTCCTAATTCTTATCGAACTCTCGCAAAATCTCCTTTGGTCGCAAAGATGCTTGTCCCATTTAATGCAACTATCCAAAGGGAGGGAGCAGGGAGCGTTCTCTCCGCCAAGCTTAAAGAAATGGTTGTAATAAAAACTAGTCACATAAATCAATGTAATTATTGATTTGCTCATAATACGTCGCTTGGTCAAGCGGCAGGAATTACTGAAGAGCAGGTCATTCAAATTGGTACTGACGAATATTTGACGTCTGAATTATTTTCAGAACGTGAAAAAGTCGCGATATTGTGGGGCTCACACGTTACTCTTAACACGGCTAAGAATGAAATTGAAATATTTAAGAGATTAAAAAAGTCTTTTTCCGAAACAGAAATTGTGGATCTAACATTAATATGCTGTTTTTTCAATTTTTTCAATCGTTTAATGGATTCTTTGGATGTTCCAGTTGAACCTCAAGATGAGGTAGATAAGATTAAAACATCTGTTAATCTTGATCCGGATAAAGTTAAAAGTTATTTGGAAACTACTATTGAAAACTGGCCTACGAGCTTTCCTAAGCCAAATTCAGATTAATAATTTTTACAATAACGATCTGGTGAGACACCACTAGGCAAAAAAGTCCGGTTTCTAAATTGAACTAGCTAACTTTTGTTTAATTCTTTAGTTATTTGAAAAAAATTTTATTTCTTGCCTATAAATCAGTAGGTTATAATATTTAGTTCTTGGTACGAATTCTGCATGACTATCCTTATATTCGTAAAATTTTTTAGTTAATCATAAGGATTTATAAATGTCATTATTAAAAATTACTGGAGAATTCTCCGCCTTACTCAGTTTATTTGTTGTTGCATATTTGATGTTTGTTATTTCTTAAGCTACTTAGAATAAAGATAGTAGCTGGTACCGTTCCGGCAAGAAAAAAAGCGGTAGCCATGGATATAGGTGTTCCATCGGACAGATAGCTTATTAAAATAGCAACGGTTGCGCCACATAACTGGCGAAAGCATCCTAATATAGATGAGGCTAATCCAGCTTTTTCTGGGAATGGGGTTACGGCTCCAGCCATTGCTTGTGGGGTTAATATGTTCTCACCGATCCGTTGCACAAAATATGGCATTATAATCGTTAGTGGACTAAAAAAACCATTATACGCAAGTACAAATGATGTTGAGCCTGCGACGGTTGTAATTGCTAAACCAATACCTATTATTTGATTTATTCCCAGTCTAACTGAAATTTGACTGCTTATGAATGAACCGATCATGCTCCCGCACATTACAATTGCGAATTGCCATGCATAAGTTGATGGTTCTTGTTGCAACTGCGTAATGAGTAGATCGGGAGAAATTGATAGAAACGCATAAAGTGAACTTACTGAAAGTGATCCGATTAGTGTATAATAAATATAGGTTCGATTTGAAATAATAGACTTAATATTTACAACAATACTTTTAAATTCTAACGCTTCCCGGTCAATTTGCCTTATTGTTTCTTTAAAGCCAAACATGGCGAGCAATATTAGAACGATTCCAAATGAAGACATGTAAACAAAAACAGATGTCCAGCTATAATACGTTAAAAGAAAACCTCCAATAAAAGGGTTTAAAATTGGCATTATTGTTGAGACAGTCCAAATATTTGATAGAATTCGGGCAGCTTTCTCGTGTGAATACAAATCTCTTACGATGGCGACACTTAATATTCTGCCAGCGGCACCACCTATTCCTTGTACCAATCTTGTTAGGGACAATGTCTCAATATTTGTGCAATAGGGTGCAAATAACGCCGCTATAATAAATAAACTCAACCCCAGAACTACAACTGGTTTTCTGCCAAACCGGTCTGACATGGGACCAAGTGTAATCTGTCCTATTGCATTCCCAATTGTAAAAATTCCGAGGGTAACACCAATTGTACTCGCTTCAACTGATAAAGATTGCGCGATCGCCGGCACTGCTGGCAAAAATGTATCTACAGCCACAGGGTTTAGAGAAGATATCCCAGCCATTAAAATTACAAATATGATCAAGTTTGAGGAATTCATTAGGTCTGTTTAATCGTATTTGATAATAAACACGTTATGACTGTAAGAATGCCTGCAATTAAAAGAGCAATACATAGGGGCATAGGCGTCCCATTGAACGTTAGCGCCAGTAATCCAGAGAATACCGCTGACATCGTATTTTGAATAAAGCCCTGCAAAGATGATGCAGCTCCGGCCTTTTCTGGAAAGGGTTGAAGGCAAGCAGATACAGTTATTGGCCATACGAAAGCAAATCCTATCATATAAATAAACATAGGAAGTATTATTGCCAATGGGTGATCAAATTGTATTAAGTTCATAGATAACATCAGTATTCCAGAAAATGCCACTAAGATGCTACCAATAAGCATCACTCGTTTAGAACCCGCTAGGTCTAATAGTTTCTGGTTTATTAAGGCTGATACTCCATACCCTAACATTACTAAGGAATACATTAATCCGAAAGTGGTAGGTTTAACTCCATAATACTGGAGTAAAATACCAGATGAAGAATTTAGAAAAGAGACAACTCCACCTAGAACGAAACCACCGCATATAACATTTAATATAAATCTTTTATTGCTGATAATTATTTTAAAATTCTGATATAAATTAGAAATATTCAGCGCTAAATAGTCTTTGTTGTTATTTGTCTCTTTGTAGAAGAGAAAAAAGATAGAAAATGTGACAGCTGAATAAATAGACATGCACCAAAATACAGTGGGCCATCTAAAATTTTCAGACAAAAATCCTCCCAAGGGAGCTGAAAAAAGTGAAGAAAGTATGCCTACGCCCATAATGAGTGTAATAAATCGAGCTAGCTTATCACGCTCGAATAAATCTCGTGCTACTGCATTTGCTAGAATTCGGCCCGATGCCATTAATAGACCTTGAAAGAATCGCCAAATAATTAATATTTCGATATTTGTCGACAATCCTGCTCCAACTGTTGAAATGAAATAAATTAACAAACTAACTAATATCACTGGTTTCCGGCCAAAACGATCCGAGATAGAGCCATAAATTATTTGTCCTATGCCATTTCCAATAAATAAAGCTGCAAGAGATAACTCAATTGAGCCTATGCCTATGTTAAAATCAGATGATATGGAGGGGATTGTAGGAACAAATAAATCAACGGCAACGGTTCCAGTCATAGTCAGAAGGCCAAGAATTATTGCATAAAACAGATATTCTTGCTTTTTGCTCATAATCTTAATCCTCAAACCTTACTTTGGAAATTCTTATTATGTAGATTAAAAAAGCAAATAAGCTCCCACTAAACAGTGCTATTGCCATTGGTATTTGAGTTCCATCAACAACAAAACCTATAATTATTGCTGTTAATGCGCCAGCAACTTGATGAATGAAACCTAAAAGTGAGGAAGCGCGGCCACTCATATGTTGAAAATTTGACATTGCGCCAGCACTCATTGCGGGCAATGTGAGTGCAAAGCCCATAAGATAAATTGTAGTCGGAATTAGGACAGAATAAATTGTAATTATTCCGTTTAGTGCCCACCACCCTAAAATTGTAGCGCCGAACAAACTGGTTAGGGTTCCAATAAAAATAATACGGTTAATTCCGAGGTATTGTATTATCGCTCCAGCCAACACGGCAAAAACGAAGTGTCCTACCATTACAGTAGAAATATAATATCCCACCATTTCTGCATTTTGCTGCAATGATCCCGTGAGAACGGTCGTAATACCCGCCAACACCCCAAATAAGCCGATGTAAGTTCCAATTCCAATCAAAAGAAAGGTTAGGAAATTGTATTCTGAAATAATTTCTTTAAAACTATCCATTAAAATCTTAGGTCGTAATGCATTCTTATCTTTTTTTGGCAGGCTTTCATCAAGAAAAACTATTATTATTATTAAACTAATTGAAGAAGCCAATGCCATGCCAATAAAAAGTGAATGCCATCCAAATTCATTGGTTAGGTATCCGCCAATAACAGGGCCAATAATTGGCATAAAGGCGAGTATGCAAAATAAATTAGAAAATAACTTTGCACCTTCTTTTACATTGAACAAATCTCTCACAACCGACCGCATCATTATCATTGAAGATGCCACTGCTAACCCTTGAAAAAATCTAAGGAAAAATAATGGTTCCACACTTGTAACAGTAGCGGAAATTGCTGAAGTTATTATATAAAGTGTAAGGCCAAAAATAATAACTGGTTTTCGTCCAACTTTATCTGATATCGGACCATAAAATATTTGGCCTAAACCACTGCCAACAGCTAGCATCGCCCAAGAAATCATTATTTGCCCCTCTGTTGTATTCAAGTCTTGAGCGGCACCTTTTATAGCTGGCAAGAAAGCGTCCAAGGCGAATGGACCTAGAAATGTTAAACCACTCAAAGTAAGAAGAATTCGAATAGAGGAAACCTTATTTTTAGTCATAATTTATTCTCTATTCTAACTTATTGATATTTGAATATGGGAGATTTCTAGCGTTTGGGTGTACAACTAGAAATGATAATTTAGGAGTAGTTATTAGTTTTTAGTTTGAAATTGGATTTATAAAATAATTCATTTTGATCCCCAGACTTCGCTTGCAACTTCAACAATGAGGGATAGTTTAGACTTTTCAACGTCTAACGTCACAGGATTTCCCGCGACCGTACTCGCAAAACCGCATTGTGGGCTTAGTCCTAACTGATTGATATCAATATATTGGCTTGCGTCATCGATCTTGGCCTTTAAATCGTCTTTGGATTCAATCTGGGGGGTCTTACTAGATACTATACCGAGAATAACAGATTTATTTTTAGGAACATGTTTAAGAGGTTCAAAATCACCAGATCGAGGCGAATCATATTCTAAAAAAAATGTATCTACATTAAGCTCATTAAAAATTTTCTCAGCCAATGTCTCATAACCTCCCTCGGAGAGAAACTTACCTTTGTAATTACCTCTACACATGTGAACAGCAATTTTTAGTTCTTTTGGGCGTTCATCAATGCAGTCGTTGAATAATTTAATATAGTCGTTTAATAAAATATCTGGGTTAATACCATCATTTCGAATAATTTCTAATATTTTGGGGTCACTCATCATTGGAATAGGGACGTCATCAAGTTGAATATATGTTGAGCCGAGTTCAAAAAGACTTTGAATTTCCTCTCTAAAGATCTTGGCCAACTCCGAAAAATATTTTTCCCGTGAATCATAGCAGTTATCGACGATTGTTTTATCGAGGCGCCACATATGCATTGTCGGCGGGGATACAATAGTAGTTTTTGGTGTTTGAGATGTATTTTCTTTTACAAAATTAAATTCATCACCAGCGACCGATTGAGGCCGCGAGAGTTTTTCTGTCACTATTGGAGCGGTAAACTGTTGCTCATGGCCGTGGTCATCATGAAAAGAAAATCGTGATTCTGCCACCTCTAAACCTTGAACACGTTCTACGAAAGTCGACCAATATGATGCCCTCCTGAATTCACCATCCGTTATAGATTGTAATCCGAGACTTTCTTGTAAGTTTATTACATCTATAATTGCAGAATCTTGAATCTCTGTGAAGGCGTCATTACTAATTTCATTATTATTGAATTTTTTAAAAGCATCTGTAATTGATTTTGGCCGCAATAAACTTCCAACATGATCGGCTCGGAACATAGGTTTACTTGAGGCTGACATTGATAAAACATCCTTTTTTTGAGAACTAATTTTATTTAAACTATATTTATTGTAGAATAGATCAATCAAAAATATGATGAGGTTTCTAGATTATGAACAATCGCCAAGAGCAAACTCGAAACAAGTGGCTGGAAATATTAGATAAATATAAATACGATGCAAATACTCCAGCTAATGACCAGATATGGTCACCAAGACTCGAATGTGCAAGTAGAGACGAGCTTACTAACATTCAAAATGCTAAGCTTAAAGTAGTTACTCCATTTTTATATGAAAATAGTGATTTCTATAAACAGCGGTTTGATCGACTAGGTTTGATCCCATCGGACATTCAATCATCAGATGACCTTCACAAGTGGCCGGTAATTGACAAAAAGGAAATGATGGAAGATGTAGAAACAAATCCTCCATATGGAAATTACTGCACAATAGATGAAAATTTATGGAAAGAACGTGGTTGGATGTTATTCTCTTCCTCGGGTTCGAGCGGAGTTCCGCGCGTGTTTCGTTACTCGCATGTAGATAGAGATCTATGGGAATGGGCAAACGCTCGCGCGATGTATAGTTTTGGTATCCGATCAAGCGATACAGTTTTTCTCGCTAGTGGCTATGGTCCTCATGTTTTTGCTTGGGGAGTTCAATACGCACTGCAACGAATGAAAGTCTCATGTATTCCGGGGGGTGGAATGTCCACTGAAATGAGGGCAAATATTATTAATAGGTTTAACCCTACAGTTTTGTGTTGCACTCCTTCCTATGCTCTTCATTTAGGTCGCACAATGGAGGAAATGGGAATGGTGCCATCAAAGAGTGCTATTAGAATGATTTTCGTTGGAGGGGAACCAGCTGCAGGTATTATAAATACTCGAAATCGACTTAAAACACTATGGGGGGCTGAAGTGAGAGAGTTCTATGGTTGCACAGAGGTCTCGCCGCATTGTGGGGGGTACTCATGCTCTCATTCTGAAGTTTCCGATAATATTGTTGCGACACATTTGATGGAAGATCACCAAATTTGGGAGCTTGTGGATCCAGAAACTCTAACCAGTGTAGAGGAAGGTGAAAAAGGCATTACGGTTTGCACTAGTCTCAATTCAGAGAGTTCTCCACAATTACGTTTTAATATTGGTGATTATACAACTTTTTCTTATGATAAATGCGGTTGTGGTAGGACACACGTTAGGGCAATGGGTTCTTTTGCGGGAAGGGCAGACGATCTCATAAATTTGAGGGGCATCAAAATGTATCCTACTCAATTGGAGCAAGCTATCCGAGCAATACCTGGCGTTGGTGATGAGTATGAAATACTCATTGAAAAAAATGCATCTGGCTTGGATATTATGACCGCTCGTGTTGAGCATATGAATGATATTACTGCTCAAGTGGTTAGTGAGATTAAAACACGGTGCGAGGTAACAATTAATGCGGAAGTGCTGAAACCAGGTACCTTGCCAAAAACTGAATTTAAAGCAAAACGAATAAGAGACGAAAGATAGATTATAACAAATATTAGGTTGTTGAGTTAATAGGAAGTGGTTTGTGAATTTCATTGGATCCAATCAATTTATTAAAGAGAAATATTTTAAATATTTTATCTTAGTCTTTTTATGCTTGTTTTTACCGATGCATGTTTACACTGATAATTTTAAATCGTCTGAGGATATGATAACTGGGAAACCAAGAGTAACAGATGGTGATAGTTTACGAATTGGTAAGACGAGAATACGTCTTCATGGAATAGACGCGCCAGAGCGGATGCAGACATGTGGGTTACAAGAGACAAAATGGCGTTGTGGCTGGGAGTCTACTAATGCTCTAGCTAATCTTATTACTAATCATTGGGTAACTTGCTTTACCAAGGATATTGATCGTTATGGACGAGTAGTTGCTGTATGCAGAGTTGGTTCCGTTAATATTAATTTATATATGGTTCAGAATGGTTGGGCTTTGGCTTATCGCAGGTATTCATCAGATTATATTGAAGCTGAGAAAATTGCGCAAAAACAGAAAAAAGGTATTTGGCGGAGCCAATTTACTGCCCCATGGGAGTGGCGAAAAAAGAAAAAAAACATCAATTGAAGCATCAATAAATTGCGGAAAAGCTTTTTTGAGTATAGACTAGAAAGCTTATATTTCTTAGTTTGTTCTGATAATTTAAAGTCTAATAAATTCTAATTTTTTGGAGATTTTTTTTATGAGCAAAATACGGCCACGAGCAGCTCTAATCACAGGTGGGTCAACCGGTATTGGATTAAGTATAGCACGTGTGCTTGCAAAAGAGGGTTTAAATATCACCATAACTAGTCGCGATATGAATAAACTAACAAATGTCGTTAAGCATAAAGATTTTAAAAATATTACCGTTATTCCAATGGAGCTAGAATTACTTTCAAAGGAAAGTATTAATGAAGTTATACAAAAAAGTATTGATAAATTTGGAGGGCTTGATGTGCTGGTTAATAATGCAGCTACGCCGCTCATAAAACCTGCAATCAATGTTAGTTGGGATGATTGGGATATTGTTGTGAATTCAAATCTTAAAGGTTCTTATTTTATGTCTACACTTTTTGCAGATCATTGCATTACTAAGAAAAAGAACGGTTCCATAATTAACATCTCATCAACTCATGGTTTGGTAGGTCTCGCTGGAAGAACGGTATATGGAATATCTAAAGGTGGAATGATCCAAATGACCAGGATGCTGGCGATTGAATGGGCTAAAGATAATATTCGCGTTAATACCATTTCTCCAGCAACTGTAATGACAGAATCAAGACAAAAGTCTCTGGATCATTCGGCTCGGAAAAATATGTTAAATCGGATTCCACTTGGACAGTTTCCTGAAGACGTAGACGTAGCAGATGCAGCTTTATTTTTAGTTAATTCAAAAAATATAACTGGTCAAAACATTGCCGTTGATGGTGGTTTGACAGCAATTTGAATATAATAATCCGGTCGGATTATTTTTGAGACCTTAATTGGGGAGAGACTGGTTAAATGTTTAATATGAACCTTACTTCTGAACAGCTCGAATTTAGGAGCATGCTTAGAGAATTTGTTAATGAAAAAGTTAAAATACCAGCTTTGAATTCAGATCGTTTGCAAAGCTTTCATAAACCTATCTTAAATCAGCTTTTAACTGAAATCTCAGAATTGGGTTTGCGTAGTTTATCAATTCCAGAAGAATTGGGAGGAGTTGGTGGTGATCTTCTCACGTCATGCGTTGTTCTGGAAGAAATATCCGTTGGTGATGCGGATTTAGCGATAACTATTGGTGAAACAAGTTTGCTAGCGGGTTTATTTTTTGAAAAGTTGGCATCAGATAATCAAAAAGGTAAATATTTGAAACGTTTTCTTGAGGATTCACAATTCCATTTGTGTTTTGCAGGCTCAGATACCAATGCTTCTGATGGTTGGCATTATCCCAAAGGTAAAAATCAAGAAATGGATATTACCCTGAGAGCTGAAACGGTTTCTAATGAGATTGTTATTAATGGCTCGGTAGATTTTATTATAAACGGACCTATTTCTGATTTGATTATCGCTCCTGTTAAGTTAGACCAAGACTATAAATTATTTATTATTGAAAAGTATAATAGTGGTATTAAATGTGGAAATGAAATATCTAACATTAATCCAACAGAAACAATCTGGCATCATGGAATTTGCTCATCGTTAGAGTTTTCTGATTGCCGTATATCTAGAGATGATATGCTGAATACGTTCGATGGTAACATTGAATTTTTTAAAAGGAAATTAGTACAAAAGGCA
>Ga0209425_10002122_pt1 | contig 22495 bp, 25 predicted proteins | sample COG_05_FD_184749 | JGI IMG/M metagenome (GOLD analysis project Ga0209425, IMG submission 184749) | Pelagic Microbial community sample from North Sea - COGITO 998_met_05 (SPAdes) (version 2) | ecosystem: Environmental > Aquatic > Marine > Neritic zone/Coastal water | place: Helgoland, sampling...
TAGTATTGATCCCTTTCGGTTTTTTTAGTCAAATAATCAAGATTAAAGCTTTATATGTTTTAGGTTTTTGGTTTATTTTACAATTTATAAATTCAAGTTTGTCCTCAAGTTCAGGCGGAGGTGTTGCGTACGCTGCTCATATTGGTGGATTTATCACTGGAATTATTTTAATATTGTTCTTTAATAATAAAAAAATTAAAAAAACTAGAAATATTTATAAGGGTCCATGGGAGCAATAACATTTATAATACCTTTTATTGTACTAATTACATTAGTCGTATTCATTCACGAATATGGACATTATTATTTTGCAAGAAAATATGGCGTTGGTGTAACTGATTTTTCTATTGGTTTTGGAAAAGAGATATTTGGATTTAATGATAAATCAGGAACGAGATGGAAATTTTGTTTAATACCTCTTGGTGGTTATGTTAAATTTTTTGGTGATCGCAATGTCTTTAGTCAAGCAGAGCAAGAAGCTTTGCTTAAACAGTATAGTAAAGCAGATCAACAAAAATTATTTGTTACAAAACCTATTTATCAAAGATCTTTAGTCGTAGCAGCTGGTCCTTTTGCCAATTTTTTATTAGCTATTGTTATTTTTACTTTCATTTATATGTTTGCTGGAAAAGACTTTACTCCTGCTAAAATTGATGGAGTTCAAGAGAATTCACCAGCATTTGTCGCTGGCCTTCAAAAAGAGGATATTATTTTTTCTATAGATGACAAAGAAGTAAAAAGTATCTTAGATGTTTCAACCTATATTAATATGTCTACTTCTGATGAGGTTGATCTTGTTGTATTAAGAAATAATGCCGAACTTTTTTTTTCAATTAAGCCTAAAAATATTACCGATAAAGATTCTTTAGGTAATGAGATTAAAAAGAAGGTTTTAGGCATTAAAATTGCTCCTCTTTATAATGAGTTAAATAATAAAAAATTAGGTCCAGCAAAAGCTCTTTATTATGCAGTAAAAGAAACCTGGTTTGTAACGACCAGCTCTTTAGATTTCATATTCTCTTTATTTCAAGGTAAAGGCGACACCTCCCAATTAGGGGGTCCAATAAAAATAGCCAAAATAACGGGACAAGTTGCCCAACATGGCTTGATAGCCTTTTTGAGCATTACTGCTTACATTTCTATTAGCTTGGGTTTAATAAATTTATTCCCAATTCCAATGTTAGATGGGGGTCATTTAATGTTTTATGCGTTTGAAAAGATTCTTGGCAGACCTTTAACTCAAAAAACGCAAGAAGGATTCTTTCGAATCGGTCTTTTTTTATTGTTTTCATTAATGTTTTTTACGACCTTTAATGACCTTAAGGATATTGGCTTATTTTAAGCCACTTTTAATCTATCGAAAAACCAATGAAATCAACACTTTTTTACATACTATATATTGTTAATATTTCTTAACAAAACACTAAAAATATTGTTGATTTATATGGATTTTCGTAGACATTAAAAAAAACAACTAAAAGGGCTAAAAAATGAACAAAAAACAATTAGTAGCACAAATATCGTCAACTTTGGGCCAAAGTAAAGCAGATGCTGAAAGAACTTTTGACTCGATCACAACGATTATTTTAAATGCTCTAAAAAACGACGAAACTGTTAAAATTGCTGGTTTTGGCACTTATAAAGTGGCTAAAAGAAAAGCTAGAGTTGGTAGAAATCCAAGAACTGGTGAATCTATCCAAATATCAGCTTCTCAAAAAGTTAAGTTCTTACCCGCAAAAAGTTTAAAGGAAATGTTTAATAAGTAAATCTTATTATTTATAAGCCCCTGATTTGTCAGGGGCTTTAAAATCTCCTACCCTGATGCTAAAACTGCATAGCTAAACTTCACACATATCACTAGTTTTATTCAAAACCCAAATTATAAAAGAAAAATCGTTAACAAAGGGAGAGTAAAATGAGAAAATTAATAAAAATAGCACTAAGTGCTTTTATGTTTTTCACAATTCTAACAGGATCAAGTTTTGCTGAAACAACTATGTCTGCTGAAGGGCAGTACATTTTTAATTCGCTAGCTTTCTACATTGGAGGAGTTTTAGTTGCGTTCATGGCAGCTGGTTTCTGTATGTTGGAAAGCGGTTTAGTTACTACAAAAAGCGTATCATCAATTGGAGCAAAAAATATAGGAAAATTTGCAATTTGTTCACTTATTTTCTTTTTATTTGGTTACAATGTTGCATATGGAATTCCAGAAGGTGGTTATATTGGATCATTTTCAGTTTGGAGTGACGCATCAAGTATGAGCACAGGATATGCTGATAGCTCAGATTGGTTTTTTCAAACTATGTTTGTTTGCGCAACAGTTTCAATAGTTTCAGGAGCCGTAGCTGAAAGAATAAAAATTTGGCCATTTTTTGCTTTTGCAGTAATAATGTCTGGATTTATTTACCCAATTTCTATGGGTTGGCAATGGGGAGGCGGCTGGTTAAGTGCAGCAGGCTTTTCTGATTTTGCAGGATCGACACTAGTTCATGCATGCGGTGGCGCAGCAGCTTTAGCTGGCGTAATCGTTTTAGGAGCTAGAGAAGGTAGATTTACTTCAAGTGGTGGAAAAAGAGTAATGGTGCCGTTTGCAGCATCAAGTATTCCACTTGTTACGCTTGGTACATTTTTACTTTGGTTTGGTTGGTTTGGCTTTAACGGCTTTAGTCAACTTGCTATGGGCACATTTGATGATGTAAATGCAATTTCGAAAATTGCTGTTAACACCCACCTTGCTGGTGCAGCTGGAACAGTAACTGGTGCAGTTGTGACAAGGCTTATTGGTGGAAAAACAGATATTATCATGATGCTTAACGGAGCATTAGCCGGTCTTGTAGCCATTACAGCAGAACCATTAACACCAACACCTGGTTTAGCAATAGTTATAGGTTCAATAGGTTCATTGATCATGTATTTTGGAACTAAAATGTTAGAAAGTTTTGGTATAGACGATGTGGTAGGAGCGATACCTGTACACATGTTTGCAGGAATTTTTGGAACATTAGTAGTGCCAATAAGTAATGAAGGTACATCTTTTGGAACACAGTTTGTAGGAACAATATCAGTATGTGTTTTCAGTTTTGTGCTTTCATACTTAGTTTTCTTAACCTTAAAAGCAACAGTGGGTTTAAGAATTAGTAAAGCTGCAGAAAAACTAGGGACAGACAAGTCTGAAATTGGAGTTACTGCCTACGCTATAAGAGACTAACTACAATTCCATAATAATTGGAATTTAAAATTAAGGCTCAGGTTCCCTCACCTGAGCCTTTTTTTTTAAACTTTGTTTTCATCCCAAATTTTTTTCCAATTTTTATTAGGCGATAATCCATAAATAGAATTTATATTCGTACAATGAATTGCAAGCGATGGAATAGGCGAAATACATAATTCATCTCTGTAAATTTCATGTAAAGGTGACTCAAATGGGTAATGTTCGAATGTGCACATACTTAATAATCTTTCCCAGTGCTTTTCTATAATTTGCTTACTAGTTAAAAAAGTACAGAGTGTTTCATCAATTTTTCTCCAGTGGTATTTCTCTCCAAGAAACACTTTGGTATCTTCAGCTTGAACATACAAATAAGGATAATCGGTAGGGCAAATTACCAACTCTTTATTTGTTAGAGAAGCTATTCTTTCATAGGTAAAAAGCATCTCAGTAATACTATCAACTTCATGTATATAATCATCTTCTACAAAATAGATTAAATCCTCAGACATTTTTGATAAAAGTAGAGACTTATAAATATTTGACATGTTAGAAATTTGATTTGAAGTAACTTTTTCATTTTTTTCATTAACTGTTTTTATTTGCTTTTCGAACTCGCTTAGATCCAAATTAATCAACTTGAAATCCAAAGAAGATTTTTTTAGCAGATCTATAATTTTTTTCAAATTCTCATCACTAGAATTATGATCAATTATAGTAACTTTTATATTTATTTTTGGATGGTAACTTTTTGCATAATTTATACTTTTTAAAATAGAATTAATAGATCTTAAAGTATAATTAATTTTTTCTTTTTCAAAAATTCTTTTTTTATTTTGAGTTAACATATTTACGCTAGAACAAGTTCTGATTATAATCTCTAAAGCTTTCACATTTCTTGTAATTTTTACTTCACCCAAAGGCAGATTTATAGATTTTAATCCAGGTTTGCTCAAAGTTTCATTTATATTTTTGTGGGAGGTGGGTATATAAAAATTACTCTGATCAATAATTTCGTAACCCATCAATCTGCATAATTTTATAAAGATTTTCTTTATAGGGTTATTTTTTTTTGATTTAAATTCTTTCATTTTCTTTAAATTTTTTAATAATCATATATAATTTATTATCATGAATATAAAATCATCCCAAGATCTTGTTAATGAAGCAAATCAAGTAATTGAAACTCTTGACCCACATAAAGTGAAACTAATGATAGATAAAGATGAATGTACGTTGATCGATGTTAGAGATATAAGGGAGTTATGGAAAGAAGGTACTGTTAAAAACTCAAAACATATTCCAAGAGGTATGCTAGAATTCTGGCTTGACCCGCAAAGTTCTTACTACAAAGAAAATAAATTTGATCCTAATAAAAAAATGATTTTATTTTGTGCTCTTGGCATGAGATCGGCACTTGCAGTCAAGTCTTTAGTGGAAATGGGTCTTAAGAATGTTGCACATGTAGCAGGTGGTTTTGATTCATTAAAACAAAATGGCTTTGAAATAATTAAAAAAGAAAAGAAATAATTACTTTAAAGATTCAGCTAAAGCAAATTCAAGTCTATCCTGACCCCAAAATACTTTATTGTTAACATAAAATGTAGGAGCACCAAAAATTCCTTTTTCAAAAGCGCTTTGAGTTCTTTTTTTTAGTTCATCTTTTAGATTTTGATTGGAGAGCCTTAATGCGAATGTTTTAGGATTAATATTTAAATTTTTTAAAACTTTATCAATAATTAATTGGTCGTTTAAATTCAATCCACTTACCCAAAGTGCCTCAAAAATATTATCAATATATTCATTTGCTATTCCATCTTCTTCAGCGATTAGCACTCCACGCATCAGATTTACTGTTCTGATTGGAAAATAAGAATTGAATTTAAAACTAATTTTATATTTATCGCTAATCATTTTACAATCTCTAATCATAAATCTAGCTTTAGCTGGAATAAAAGCTGGAGCTGTAATTTTATGTAAATTATGAAGACCCCCAAGTAGGATTGGTTTTAATCTAAATTTAAAATCTTGTTTAAATTTTATCGTTTTAATCTGCTGAAAAGAAATAAAAGTGTAGGGACTTACAAAATCAAAATAAAAATCTATTGGCTTAGTCATTAAAATTAATTTTTTTCGAATAAAATATTCTAATAAACCAATAAACTATAATTCCAACTGGACCAGCAAAATATGTGATTGCAATACACGGAAAAGACAACGCTTTAGGTATCATATATTTTTGACAATCTCTTGCTATCCAAGTACCCACAAACAAGCTTATGCCAAGAAAGTGCAACCAAAATATCAATCTTAAAGATTCGTTTGTATATATTTCATCCAGCCCACCCAAACCAAGATAAAGTTTGAATCCTTCAAAAATATTATCTTCCAAAAGTATTTGATATGAAACAAAAACATATGCCATCCCTAATAGTAAAAACGGAATTATAGAATGGCAAAAAAATTTTGTAATAGGATGATTAGGTATAAAAATTAACAATAACCAAAATGGAATAACACCCCAGTTTGCAAACAGGTAAATGTTTTCAAAAGTTAATAAGTCTTGAACAGTATTTATCATTAAAAATAATATAGTATATTAGTTAAATGAATCCCACATCAAATAAGAAAGATTTTGAAGATCTTACCACGAATTTAAAAGACTTAGCATATGCTTATTTAGAAAAATATAGTCCTTCAAAACAACAATTAAAAATTTATCTATTAAAAAAATATTTAACAAAAATCAAAGGCACTAAAACTAAAAGAGAAGTATCAGAAATTATTGATGAAATTCTTGAAAATTTAGAAAAAAATAGAATTATAAATGACGAACTGTATTCTGACTCTAAAGCTAGGATGTTCTTGAGGAGAGGTTACTCTTTAAATAAAATTAATCAATCTTTAAGGAACAAAGGAGTTGGAAATGAATATATTAAAAACAGTATAAATAAGATCAAAGAAGATAAAATTGAGCCTGATTTTGTTTCTGCCATCAAACTTTGTAAGAGAAGAAGAATAGGCGCGCTCAGACCTGGTTCTAACAGGGAATTATTTTACAAAAAAGATATGGGAATTTTAGCAAGAAATGGTTTTAGTTTTGAATTATCAAAAAGAGTTTTAGATTTACCTCTAGAGGAATTTAATAAATTACTTAGAATTCTTTAGTTTATCTTTCCTTTCTTGCTCTACAAGAATATCTAACTTTCTTTTCAAGGCATTTCTAACAATAATAAAAAAAAGCCAGCCAAACAAAGTTACTGAGATAATAATAATTAAAATAGTTTTAATCATTTAAATTTTTTGATCTTTGAATCAAAATACTTGGATTAGCATAATTTTCTTTCCCATAGTAAAATGGCTTTCCATCTAATGTTTTTATAATTGCCCCTGCATGTTCAGCTATTGCATGACCAGCTGCGTAATCCCATTCATTAGCTCTTTCTTTTGCAGCGTAAATATCAAATTCACCATTTGCGATAACGCAAAATTTATATGAGCTGGCCATTTTAACGACAGAGGTTACATTATATTTTTTTAGTATTTTCATAATTTCTTCTGAAGGGTGAGAGGTGCTAGCAAGTGCTACAATTTCATCTTTAGAGGTTTTTTTTAAACAATCATTTTTAATTTTTTTATTATTTTCAATTATATAACTCTCACCAACTCCATAAGAGTAAAATAGTTGTTTTTTTTTGGGAGCTGACACTAGGCCTATGTTTGGAACTTTGTTAATAATTAAAGCAGCATTTAATGTATATTCATCTTTTCCAGCTATATATTCTTTAGTTCCATCAATAGGATCAATAAGCCAAAATATTTTATTTTTATTTTTAATTTTTAAATCTACCGTTTCTTCTGAAATAATTGGTATATTTGGTGTTAGGTCTAAAATTTTATTGGTTATCAATTCATTACATCTAAGATCGCCATTACTTACTGGAGAATTATCAGACTTAATATCAATCTTTAAGCCTTTGGCATAAAGATCTATAGACTCCTGACTAGCAATATTAAAAGTCTCAATTAAACTTTCTGCTATATTTTTTAATTCATTTTTGTTCATTTTTAATTTTTTCTAGTGTTACTATTTCACCATTTATAACTTGTTTTCCTTGGTTTTGAAAATTTACTGTAATCTTATTTTTGATTATCGATTGAACTTGTCCTATCCCCCAATCCTTTTCTTTGGGGTTAATGACATAATCTCCTGGTGTAAAATCAAAATAGATCATGGAAAACGTTTGTATTATATATTATATATCAGTTCATGATTAATTCGCTAGGTATCAAAAAGTCACCCAAAGAAACAAAAGTGGTGGTTGCTATGTCAGGCGGTGTAGATTCTTCAGTAGTAGCTGGCTTAATGAAAGAAGAAGGCTATGATGTGACTGGAATTACTTTAAAATTATATGATGATAGTAAAGCTTCTAAAGAGGGTAGACAATGTTGTGCAGGACAAGATATTTTAGATGCCAAAAGAGTTTCAGAGCATTTAAATATTAACCATAAAATTTTATTTTATCAAAAAAAATTCAAAGAGGAAGTAATAGACTCTTTTATTGACAGTTATGTTGCTGGAGAGACGCCAATTCCTTGTGTTCAATGCAATCAAACTGTAAAATTTAGAGATCTATTTAAATACGCAAAAGAACTTAACGCTGACGCCCTAGTTACCGGTCACTATGTAACTAGACTTCAAAACAACGGCAAAGCAAGCATGTATAGAGCAAAAGATAGCAATAGAGATCAAAGTTATTTTTTGTTTAGTACCACGCAAGAACAATTGGACTATTTAAGATTTCCATTAGGTTACATAAAAAAAGATGAGACTAGAAATATTGCTAACAAATTAAGCTTAAATGTAGCTGACAAACCAGATAGCCAGGATATATGTTTCGTTCCAAACGGGGATTACAGTTCAGTTATTAAAAAATTTAGACCAGAATCTTTTAAACCAGGAGATATTTTAGACCTATCTAAAAATAAAATTGGAAAGCATGACGGTATAATTAATTATACAATAGGACAACGAAAAGGAATTAAAATTTCAAGCACCGAACCTCTATATGTTATAAATATAGATGCTGATAAAAATACAATTATTGTAGGGCCAAAAGAATCTTTGATTATTCAAAACATAAAATTGAGAGATTTAAATTTATTAGGCTTAGAAAAAGAATTTGATGAAGATATTTTTATAAAAGTTAGATCTACTGGCAAGTTATTAAAAGCAAAAATTAATTTTAAGGGTAGCGCTGCCAATGTTCAAATTATAGACGGTGAGACTGGAATTTCCCCGGGACAAGCATGTGTTTTTTATTCTAAAGATGATAATGGGGATAAACTTTTAGGTGGTGGATGGATTTACAAGACTACAAACAAAAATTTATCCCCATAATTAACAGGCAATAAGATACGCAACTAATAAGTGATTCATTTTTAACTCTTAACATGATTTAATTTAAATGAATTAAGAGGCAACTCTTAACTGGCCAATTAAGGAAAAACCGAGAGGTTCAAGCTTAAAGGGCAGAAAGGTGGAAATAGTAGCGCTTTACATTTTCATCGGTAGGCTTGGCGGTAGCGCCTATAACGACGAGCCAAAACTTAAGAATTGTGGGGCGAAAGCCTCCAATTCTTTGGGTTTTAAATTTATCAACACTCCATCACAGCATCTTCTGTACTAATAAATTTATATCAACTAATAGTCATTTAAATCATGAGAATTGAAGAAGAATTAAAACTAGATTATTCAGATGTTTTGTTTCGACCTAAGAGAAGTACCTTAACTAGTCGAAAGGAAGTCGATCTAAATAGAACTTATAAGTTCAAATATAGTCAGCACGAATGGTCAGGTATTCCAATTATGGCTTCTAACATGGACGGTGTTGGTGAGTTGGGAGTAGCAGAAAAACTTTCTGAATTTGATATTATTACATGTTTAACAAAACAACATGATGTCAAAAAATTTAGCCAATATAAAAACTTAAAAGGGCTTTATAAAAATATTGCTTTAAGCATAGGTATTAAAAAAGAGGATTTTGAAAGATTAAATACTATTTTAAAAGAATTTAGTTTTTTAAAGTTTATTTGTGTAGATGTTGCTAATGGTTATACAGAAAGATTTAGTAGCTTCATCAAATCTGTAAGAGAAAAATATCCAACCAAAACAATTATTGCCGGAAATGTTGTTACTGCTGATATGGCCCAAGAACTTGTGTTAAGCGGAGCTGATATTGTCAAAGTTGGTATTGGACCTGGAAGCGTTTGCACAACAAGAATACAAACTGGAGTGGGTTATCCTCAATTAAGTGCAGTGATGGAGTGTGCAGATGCAGCTCATGGTCTTGGTGCCCATATCATTGCAGATGGTGGCTGTACATGTCCAGGTGATGTAGCTAAAGCGTTTGGAGCAGGCGCTGATTTTGCTATGCTTGGCGGGATGTTAGCAGGCCATGATGAAGGAAAAGGAAAATTAATAAAAGACAAAGGAAAAAAATATATTGAATTTTACGGTTCTAGTTCACTTGAAGCAAATAAAAAGCATTATGGTGGATTATCAAATTACAGAAGTAGTGAAGGAAGAATTGTACGAGTAAAATATAGAGGTAAAATTAGAAATACCATTTTAGATATTCTTGGGGGAATAAGAAGCAGTTGTACATATGTTGGCGCCCCTTCATTGAAACAATTAAGTAAATGTGCTACTTTTGTAAGAGTGACTAATCAATTCAATAAAACATTTGTGGAATAAATTTTAGTGAAAAGTTTTAGAAGACAATTTTTGAAACTTTTAGGACTGTCGATTGTTTCTACAATACTATCTTCTTATAGTTTTTTACTTGCAGCTACAAAAAAAATAATTAATCCAAACCTCACAGAACAACAGAAGAAAATTATGTTAGAAGAAGCCACTGAACGACCTTACTCTAGTTCTTTAAACCAAGAAAAAAGAGAAGGGTTTTTTCACTGTGTGAATTGTGGGGCAAAATTGTTTGCGTCAAAAGCAAAATTTGATAGTGGAACAGGTTGGCCTTCTTTTACAGAGTCACTCCCTGGTGCTTTTAAAACTAAAATTGACTATTCTTATGGGATGAAAAGAGTTGAATATCATTGCGCAAGATGTGGAGTACATCATGGACATGTCTTTGACGATGGTAAAACTTCTACACAAAAAAGATTTTGTAACAATGGTCTTTGCTTAATTTTTAAACCTAAAAATTAATGTATTAAAAATTTTTTTTCCAAAAAAAACGAGTAAGTAAATAAAAAATTATTACACCAACAAAAAAATTCCATTCTAATCCGTGTTTAAAGTGAACATTCCCAGTTTTAATTAAGATTGGAACACTCACCAACGCAACAAAAATCAAAACAGAAACTAAAATTATTTTTAATTTTAAAACAAATGGATTAAATAAGTTATTTAATTGTTGTTTAAGTTTATAAAAATTAAATACCAACATACTTTGTGCCACTATTTCAAATATAATAAAACTTAAAAGCACAGCTCTTCTTAAAAATTTAAATATTTTTATGTCGGTTTCAACGCCAAGCAGCAAAGAGTGAATAATAAGAAAAAATGCAGATAAAATACCAAAAATCATAAAATTATTATTTTTAAATTTTGTATTTTTAATCTCGTTGATTAAAAGATTATTTTTGTACCAATAGAAACAAAGTAGAAAAGCTGTAATAACCATTCCAGGTTTAAAAATTAAATATTGAGGAAAAGTTCTTGAGGCTCTGCTTATTGACAAACTTCCATCAAAATAAGGTATCGTAAATCCTGATCTACCTATTTGATCGACTATAAAAAAAGTATTCTGAAAAATATGGTAATTAACGGATATGAGCAAGCATATGTTTATTGCAACAAAAGGAACTAAAAAAATCCAAAGACTCAACCACCGTATTTGAGCTATTTCTTTCATCAATATATAGAAAAATTATTTTTTCTTATTTCTTTTTCTTGCTCTTCTTTTTTTTGAGCCAATTTTTCTTCTACCTCTATGTTTTTTAGGATATCCCATAATTCTGTCTCCTTTTTTTTATATTTTATTTATAAAAAGAATATATAAAGTTTTTAATAGTGTTTAATTATACTTAATTTATGAAAAAGTCTATAATCACAATTTTAAAACATAGGTCAAAAGATAAAACTAACAGATCTGTCAATCCCCCTGTTGTTAGAGCCTCAACTATCTTATTCAATTCAATGCAAGAACTTTACTCTCACGAAAAAAAAATATTTAAGAACCAAAAAATTACTCATTATACTTACGGTCGTTATGGTAGCCAAACTACAATTGAATTAGAAAATATTATAAAAAAACTAGAAAATGCATATCATGTTTTTTTGACCGGTACCGGATTTGGAGGCATTTCTTTAGCTTTAATGAGTTTGTGTAGACCTGGAGATGAAATTTTAGTTTCTGATAATGTTTATGGGCCGACCAGGGAAATCACTGGGGAACTGTTAAAAGAGTTTAATGTAAATGTTAAATTTTACAATCCTGAAAAATTTCTAGACCTTAACGATAAAGTTACTAAAAAAACAAAAATGATATTAGTTGAAAATCCAGGAAGTAATACATTTGAATTTCAAGATCTTTCAAAAATCGTTAAGCTTGCAAAAAGTAAAAATATTCTAACTCTTTTAGACAATACCTGGGGAACACCACTTTATTTAAAGCCTCTAAAAATTGGTTTTGATATGTCCTTTTCATCAGCGACTAAATATTTTTCTGGTCATTCAGATGCAATGGGCGGAACATTATCAGTTAACAAAAAAGTTTTTAAAAAGATAATGTTTTTTTATAAATTGTCAGGATACAGAATGTCTGCAGACGAAGCTTACTTAATTATTAGAGGCTTGAGAACTTTAGACGTAAGATTAAAACAACATTATGAAAACACAAAAAAAGTTATTAATTTTTTAAAGCGCCAAAAAAAGATAAAAGAAATACTTTATCCTCACAAAACATCTTCCAAAAATTATAAGCTTTGGAAAAAATACTATTCAGGCGCTACAGGTTTATTTTCAATTGTTATAAAATCTAAGAGTAAAGCTTCAGTTATAAAATTTGTAAACTCGCTAGAATTATTTGGTATTGGTTATAGTTGGGGAGGGTTTGAAAGTCTTGCAATATTACAAGAACTTAGAAAAAGCACCGAGTACACAAAAGGAAGACAATATTTCAGGTTTGATAAAAACGATCACATTGTAAGACTTCATATTGGATTAGAAGACCCTAAAGATTTAATTTATGACTTAAAACAAAACTTAAAATTTATAAAATAAATTTATGATAAAAAAAAAAAATAAAAAAATATTTTATTTGTTTACAATATTTATAATAATTTTATTATTTTTTGGACTAGCAAATTTAGCAAAAATTGAAAAAAAAGTAGTAGAAAAATATCCTAACCTAAGATTTGCAAAATATTTATTTAAAACTAATCCATTAGTTAATAAAATAAGCAACGACTATAATACAAAATTTTTACCAAACACGCAGTTTGTAAAACTCAATTTTGAGAAGAAAAAAATAAATTTTAAAGATAAATACTACAAACCTCCAAATGATAAATCTATAGGCTACAAAGGATATGGAACTTTTTTTATTGAAATTTATAAAGATAAAGTTCTAGCAGTTGATTTTTTAGGCAATATCTATTCAGTAGATGATTACAAGAATTCAGCTACAACAAAAGATTTAGAATCGGACTTAATCACTCAAAGAGTATTTGATATACTGGTAGTCGAAGATATTTTGTATGTATCGCATTTAACAAATATTAAAAGTTGCAAAAAAATAAATATTAGTTTCTCCAAAATAAAGTCTGGCAATCTTAATTTCGAAAAACTATTTGAGTCTACTGATTGCAATAACAAAGGCACACCTGGTAGAATGCAGTATTTTATACATGAAAATAAAAAGGGAATTTTACTTAGTACAATTGGGGGCGCTTACGATAAGCCTGGTCATGTTGCTCAAGACCAATCATCCATATTTAGTAAAATATTATTTATAGAATTAGAGAGCAAAGAAAATTATATTTACTCTTCTGGCCATCGGGTTGCACAAGGGCTATTCGCAGAGAACAATCTAATATTAGCTACAGAGCATGGCCCAAGAGGCGGCGATGAAATTAATAAAATTTTATTTAAAAGAAACTATGGTTGGCCAATCTCTTCTTACGGCGAAAAATATTCTTTTAAATACGAAAAAGAGCCTTATTATAAAAAAAATCATGATGATTTAGGATTTGAAGAGCCGTTATTTTCATTTGTGCCATCCATCGGTATTTCTGAAATCATCAAATTACCTAATAACTTTTCACCACACTTGCAAAATAGATTTATTGTTTCTTCACTCGCTGGATCTAGTATTTTTTTGACAATGTTTGATAAAAATTTTAGTAGATTGATTAGTCTTGAAAAAATTTTTTTAAACGAAAGAATAAGAGACTTAAAATATGATTTTAAAAATAAATTGATCTTGTTAGCGCTTGAACAAGATGGAGAATTAGGAATTTTGAGTTTAAAATAATAATTAAATATACTTAGGCAGTTCGTAAAATAGGTTTCTCATCAATCGGCAAGTGAACAAATCCCGCAAATGCAGAAAGTATTATAGAAAGATACCACGCATAATCGTAGCTACCGTAAGTATCAAAAAAGTATCCGCCTAAATAAGCACCTAAAAATGAACCAACTTGGTGGCTAAAAAATACTATTCCAAAAAGTGTTGCTAGGTATTTAGTTCCGAATATTTGTGCCACTATTCCGTTGGTTGGAGGAATAGTTGCTAGCCATAAAATCCCAAATAAAACCCCAAATGCTAAAGCTGTGAATGTTGATGCTGGCAAGAAAAGGAATAAAATAAGAATTACACCTCGTGAAAAGTAAAGAATACTTAAAAGTATTTTTTTGCTGTATTTGGAAGCTAAAAAACCCATGCCAATGGTTCCAAAAATATTAAAAAAACCGATCAGAGCTAAAATTGCTGCTGCCGTCCAATCCGGCAAACCTTTTTGTTGAATATAACCAGGAATATGAGTTGCAACTAAAGTAATTTGAAAACCACAAACAAAAAATCCAGCCACTAAAAGCATATAACCTTTATGATTAAAAGCTTCTTTCATAGCGTTCCAGGTTGTTTGATCTCTTGTGAAAGAATTATTTGTTGTATCAACGTATTCTTTCTTAAATAAAAAGAGAGAACAAATACCCGCAAAAATTAAAAAATATATGAAGAACTGAATTGTATGTTGCCATCCATACGCATCATTAGAAAACTTTGTAAATAAAGGCATAACGAAAAAACCAATTGAAGCAGAACCGGTTACTATTCCTACAGATATTGTTCTATTTTTATCTGAAAAAAATTTTCCTACAGCTGCCACAGGAACAGAAACAGCTGTACCCCCTAAAGCAGTTCCGATGATAACACCCATACTAACTAAGAAAATCGAATTAGATTCTGGTTGATTTATTACAATGTAAGAACCAACAATATAAAAAAGAAAAGCTGTAAACGCAGCCCTGTTCGATCCATATTTATCTGCAACCATACCAAATAATGGTGCAGTTATGCCCCAAAAAAGCATTTGAACACCTATAGCCAAACCAAATTGTGTCCTATTAATCCCTAAGTCACTATCAAAAAATTGATAAAACAAACCCCAAGTTTGTCTAACACCCATAGATACGAGCACCACTAAACTTCCGGCAACTAGAACAATTATAGCTTTTTTGTTTTCAAAAAATTTTTCTTTCATTAAAGACTGTATATTTGTCAGTAAATTAAATTATTTTCAATGATATTAACAAATTCATCTTTTAGTTGTAAATATTTTAATTGTATTTTTGTCTATGATTTGAAAAAGTTTACTTAACCAAGGAGATAAAATGTTTTCAAAAAAATTAAATACAAAACTAGACGAATATCACTTATTAAATCATCCATTCTATAAATCTTGGAATGAAGGAAAATTAACAAGAGAGATTATAAAAGATTATGCTGAACAGTACTATCAACATGTAAAAGCATTCCCTAGATACATCAGCGCAACACACTCTTTATGTGAGGACATTGAAAAAAGAAAAATTCTTTTAGAAAATTTAAATGATGAAGAAAATAGAGATGCAGATCATCCAAAACTTTGGAAAAATTTTGCATTAGCTATGGACGCTGACTCTGAAGAAATAGAAAAAGTTAAGCCTTATCAGTTCACTAAAGATATGATTGATAATTTTTTTAAAAATGGCAGATCAACCTATGCTGAGGGACTTGCTTCTTTATATACTTATGAAAGACAAATTCCAGAAATTGCGGAAACAAAAATTCAAGGTCTAAAAAAATACTATGGCGTAAATTCTAAAATAGGACTTGAGTTTTTTGTAGCCCACAAAGAAGCTGACGTGTATCACAGAATAGAATGTGAAAAGTTACTAGATGGACTTTCTAAAGAAGAACAAGGCAAGGCCGAGATAGCAGCGCTATCGACAGCGAAATATCTTTGGAATTTCTTAAGTGGTATTGCTGCAAAACATAATTTACCAGTTGCCGCTTAATTAATCTAAATTTAACACACTAGCTGGATCAAGTTTTACATCAAACCAATTTAACCTGATGTCAAGATGTGCTCCAGTAGATCTTCCTGTTTTACCAACCGTTCCAACTATATCGCCTTGCTTTACTCTCTGACCTTTCTTAACGTAAATATCTTTTAAGTGCATATATAAAGTACTTACTCCATGCCCATGGTCAAAAATAATTGTACCACCAGTGTAATATAAATCTTTTTCTGAAAGTGTAACAACACCATCTAGCATAGCTTTAATCTCCATACCTTCTTTTGCTGCAAAATCTAAACCATAGTGAGGAGACTTTGGAATTCCATTTAATATTCTTTGACTTCCATAAACGCCCGTTATGATAGAGTTTTCTAGAGGCATTTTAAATTTATTAGCAAAAAAAACTAAATCACTATCTACAGACCTTGCTTCTACTATTAGTCTATTATCTTTTTTAATTCTTTCATAAACTTCTTTAGGAGGTGTTACTTGTTTTTTTGGAAGACCATCAATTCTTTGTACTTTATAACTTTTTTTAAAAATTTTTTTTATGAATTTTTTAGTTTCATTGTTATAAATTATTTCAATTAAAACATCTTTTTTTCTATCTTTACTTAAACCAAAACTAAACAAACCTTTATTAGAAACTTTAACTTCCTTTTTATCTATAAAAACTTTTGATTCAGGGATAGTTTTTCCAACGATGAAATTACCTTGGTAAAATGTTCCTTTTAATTCAAGAGCGTAAAGTGAATTTGGAACAAGATATACAAGTAATATAATTAATAATCTTTTCATTTAATAATGTTGATTTACATTATAAATATAAATATTGTAAACCAACAATATTAATTTAAGAAAACAATACAAATGATAGATAATTTAGACTCAATAAAAGATATTATATCTGGATCAACTGCTCCATTATCTATAGCTCAATTAGTTTTTAATTTACTCGTAGGGACAATCATTTCACTCTTTTTAAAATTTCATTACATAAAATACGGTTCTACACTAAATAACAGGAATGAATTCAGCAATGTTTTTCCATTTGTTTTACTCACAACAACTTTAGTAATTGCAATTGTTAAATCATCACTAGCTTTGTCTCTAGGTTTAGTAGGGGCGTTATCGATAGTTAGATTTAGAACACCCATTAAAGAACCAGAAGAACTAGCTTACTTGTTTTTGTCAATCGCCGCTGGTCTTGGACTGGGCGCTAGCCAAACTTTACCGACAGTTATCTCAATCATAGTTATTTTAATAATAATGTCCGTTCTCAAGAAAAAAAGTTTTGTAAACAAAACAAAAAATATGTTTATCACTATCGAACATACTTTTACAAAAACAAGTGAAAAAGAGAAAATTTTTGATGATGTAAATACGATAGTTTCAAGAAATGTAGATGCATTTGATCTAAGAAGACTGGACCACTCAAAAGATTCAATACATATGACTCTAATAGTAAATTTTAAAAATTTAGAATCTTTAAAGCTACTTATTACAGAGTTAGATAAAAAATACCCAGGAATTAATATTAATTATATTGACCAAAATCAAATTCCTAGTATTTAATTAAAATATGCTTGAGATACCGACAGAAAGCAGATTTGAAATAAAATATATTTGCAATAAAGTTTATTATAAATCCTTAATAAACTGGATTCGACTAAATAAATTTAATTTTACAAAAGAATATCCTTTTAGAAAAGTTAACAATGCTTATTTTGACAATCATTTTTACGACAACTATAAGTCAAACGTGTATGGAATTAGTTCTAGAGCAAAATTTAGATTAAGATGGTATGATAAGCTAGAGTCATGTGACACTAGTGTATTTGAAATAAAATATAAAAGAAACATGTACGGCTGGAAAAAAAAATTTGTATTAAAAGATCCAATAATTTTTTCAAAAAAGAAATGGAAAGATCAAATCAAAACTTTAAATGATAATTTACCAAAAAAATTAAAACTTTTTTTTCAAAACTATTCTTCTCCAGTAATCATAAACAGCTATATAAGAGACTATTTTGTTTCTTTTGATAAAAAAGTGAGAATAACTTTAGATAAAAGCCATTTTGTTTATGATCAGCGACACAGCCCCACTATAAATCTAAAGTACAAGTATTCATCTCCAGAATTTATAGTTATGGAAGTAAAATTTGACAGAAAAGATGTAGATACAGCAAATACGTTTGCTAAAACTATTCCAATGCTTCAATCTAAAAATTCTAAATATTGTAACTCTATAAGAATTGTCTCAGGAATTTAAATGAAAGTATTCACTAAACAAAAAAAAAAAAATAAATTTAAAATTAGGTTTATATTCTTTTTTATAATAATATTTTTTTTAGGTATTTTTTTTGAGAGATTTGATATTAAAAATTTTTCTATTAATAAACTAAACTCATTTTTCTATGAGATAATAAATAATTTTTCAAGTAGCACACTTTCAAAAATTTATAAAATAGAAAAAATAGAGATAAATGTTAATTATAAAAACTATAATAAAATTTTAGAAACTAGAAATATTAGTCTTTCAAAAGGAAGAGCAACTGAAGATATTCACAAATGGGTACCCGCAAAATTAAATTTTAACACAAAAGTGTATAAAGCTAAAATTAAACTTAAAGGTGTTCACTCAGATCACTGGAGTCATCCAACAAAATGGTCATTTAGTATTAAATTAAACGATGATTCAATATTAGGGCTTAAAAGGTTTTCAATACAGCAACCCGTTATAAGAGACTATTTATACGAGTGGCTTTTTATGAGAGCTTTGAAGAAAGAAAATCTTATTTCCCATCATTCAGATTATTATCAAATAATTTTTAATGGTAATAATCTTGGCCTATACTATTTAGAAGAAGTTTATGCCAAACAATTGATAGAAAGAAACAAAAGGAGAGAGGGACCAATTATTGGTTTGAGTAAAGATTTGTGGGTAAAAGAGGCAAATAATTTAAAAAATCTTAGCATAAATAAATTGAGAGACTCTTTTTGGAGAGCTAAAATTGAGCCTATTAGATTTAGTGAAGACCTAGAAGGAACAGACCAAGAAATTCTTTTACGAGAAGCTTTAAATAAATTTGAAACCTTTAGAAAAAATCCGACCACAATTCATAAAGTATTTGACACACAACAATTAGCAACATCTTTGGCCTTAAAAACTATTTTTGGAGCCTACGAATTTGACTGGAAAGATATAAAATTTTATTACAATCCAATTACAAAACTTTTAGAGCCGATTGTAAGAGAACTACACTTGAATGAAAAAACAACACCAATACCTAATTGGTGGTCTGGAAATGTTTTTGAAAATAAAAGCCCAGTAGATGATCAAAATACTTTTCTTAAACTATTATTTCAAGATATTGTTTTTTATGAGATGTATCTTAAGGAGCTAAATAAATTTATTAATGACGAGTATATTGAAAAATTAGCAGAAATTAATAAAAAAGACTTTGATAGAAATTTAAAAATTTTAAATATTTATTATCCAACAGATGAAGTTTTTTCTTTTAATCACCTTAATAATATTAAAGAAAATATAAAAAATGTACTTAATCCTACACAGGGTCTAAATGCTTATTATTTAAAATATGAAAATAATTATTTATTTTTAAATATTCAAAATCTTCAACACTTGCCAATTAAAATTAAAAGTTTAAATTTTAATGACGAACTAACTTTAGAAGTACTAAATGACAATATAATTGAGGGCTATAAATCAAAAAAAGCAGCAAGCAATTATAATTTAAAAGTGTACTGCGAAAATTCTAATTTTTGCAAGAAAGAATTATTTAATAATGTAAAAATTAATTTTAATATTTTGGGCCAAAAAAAGAAAAAAAATGTAAAAATTTCTAAATATTATAGTTTAACAGATCAAAAAAAATCAGAACAACCATTCTCAACAGTAGGAAAAAATCATTCAAAAAATAGATCTTTATTTACTATCGATGAAACAGAAAAAAAAATATCTTTTTCATCTAAAAAAGTATTTCTTGATAGAAAAGTTGTAATACCTAAAAATTATACTTTCAATATAGCAGACGGAACTGAAATTTTTTTTTCTAGAGAAGCCAGCATAGTAAGTTATTCAACTATTAATTTTAACGGAACAAAAGAAAATCCTATAATAGTGAGCTCTAAAGAAGCATATCTAAACAGTGAAAGTGAAGAAATTAACCAAAACATAACAATTATAAATGCTAAAAAAAAATCATTAATTAATAATACTGTTTTTACGAATCTATACGGACCAAAGTTAAATTCAGGCAGCGGAATTAAAGGTGTTATTAATTTTTACAACTCAGATGTATCAGTAAAAAACTCAATTTTTGAAAAAAACTTTCAGAGCGATGATTACATAAATATAATAAATTCTGATTTTGAGATAAGCGACTCTTCTTTTAGAAATAATTTTTTAGACTCAATTGATATAGATTTTTCAAATGGAACTATAACAAACACAAAGATATATAATTCTGGAAATGATGCTTTTGACTTTTCAGGAAGTAATGTAAAATTAAATAATATTTATGGGGAAAATATAGGAGATAAATTTATTAGTGTTGGGGAAGCAAGCTCAATATACATTGAAAATTTGTATCTAGAAAATGCTAAAATTGGAATTGCGAGTAAGGATCTTTCAAACTTAAAGGTTGAAAATTTACAAATGAACAATATAGCAATAGCAGTAACAGCTTATCAAAAAAAAACAGAATATGGACCAGCCAAAATAATATTGAAAAATAGCAAAATCAAAAACTTTGAATATATGTTTTTATCTGAAAATGGATCTTCAATAAATTCGGATGGAATTATCATTGAAAACTCTAATTATGATTATGGAAAATTATGAAAATTATAAAATTTTTTTTAATTTCATTAATATCTACCGTTCTTAACATTGAGATTTTATTAGCTGATACAAAAAAAGGCACAAAATTTGTTTTATTAGGACATTTGTATCCTTTGATTAAAAATCATGAAGGTGGATTATTAAAATTAGCGGAAAAAGTTAATAGCCATAATCCTGATTATATTTTTATTTTAGGAGATTCTAAACTAGATGAAATCGACGTGGTAAGCAAAATGGAAAAAATTTTTAAAGGTAAAATATTTTATTCACCCGGTTATGATGAGAGTAATAAAAAAAGATCTAATTATAAAAAGAACATTGGTTATTTTAATAAACTAATAGATGAAAAAGATGTTAGGTTTATTCTTCTAGATTCTAGTGAAAAAGATATAAATGTAATTAAGAAAACTTTAAAAAAATATCTTAAAAAAAAATATACTGGTGGTCCTACTGTATTGTTAACACACCATAGAATATGGGATGATACATTAATCAGGGAAGGACACGATAAAAATTTTTATTTTGAAGAAATTTATCCCACAATTAAAAGTGAAGTAAATTATATTTTTGCGGGAAATGGAAAGAGACAATATTTTAGAGATTTAAAAGACAACCTTATTTATGGAAAACAAAATGTTAATGTAATATTTTGGCTTGATAAAGTAGGCGAGATTGATAATTATGCAATTGGCATGGGTGACGGGCATCCAAAAGCAATTTTTACAATTGCTGAAGTTGTAGCAGATAAACTTTTCGTTTCAGGCGATTATGCTTCTATCGCTGACTATGAAATTTTGCCACAAAATTTAATATCACCAGATAAACACAGACTATCAACGAAATATACCGGAGGTGGATACTTTTTTGTAAATAAAAAGAAACTTTATTTAAGTATATTTATTATATTTTTAATAGTTTTCGCTCTTTATATGAGAAAAAAAATTAAACTTTAAATTTTAAATCTGGATTGGTTAGTCAAAATATCAATCACATCTATTTTTAATAAAAGATACAAACTATTGATTGCTTCAACAAATGAAACTATTATAAGGATTAACTAATTAATGACGGCGGGGTAGCTCAGTTGGTTAGAGCGCAGGACTCATAAGCCTGAGGTCAGTGGTTCGATCCCACTTCCCGCTACCAATAAAATCAACACTTATTTATTTCTATACAACCACGTTTAGGTGTTTCGACACTAATTCGACACACTCAGAAGCAAAACTCTAATCAATTTTTTAAACAATTAAGTTTTCCGGAAAAGGTTTTAGCTGTTCCAAGTTGACGAGTGTAGTAATATTTTCCTCTAGTTGTGTTCTTAAGCTTTTCCTCAGTTGGCATAAAAATTCGTTCCTTATTTTTTTCATCTACATATAAATACACAGTTTTTTGTGTCCAATCTATTGTAGCTTTATTAGAGTTATTATTTTTTATTTCAAATAAATCTATTTCTATTGATTTAAAATCAATCGAATAAAAGTGAATATCTTTAGGCACCTCTCTATAAGATTTTTGTATTAACTGTAAACTGCGAACTTCGTTTTCTGCAAAAGCAATATATTTATAATCTCCTAGCGCGGGCGCTAAATTTTGAAATAATTCATATTGTTTTTCATCATCTTTATTGGACCATTTCACGAATCCTTTTTCTTTATTTATAAAAATGTGTTCCACACCAGATCCATCACTGTTTTCGCACTTTAGATGAATATTTTTTGCAAATAAATTGTTAGTCAATAATAAACCCAGAACTATGATCACTAGAAATTTTTTCATAAGTTTAATTTATATTATAATTGCAATTAGATAAAAGATTCTTTCTCATCCATTT
>Ga0209425_10002126_pt1 | contig 22461 bp, 20 predicted proteins | sample COG_05_FD_184749 | JGI IMG/M metagenome (GOLD analysis project Ga0209425, IMG submission 184749) | Pelagic Microbial community sample from North Sea - COGITO 998_met_05 (SPAdes) (version 2) | ecosystem: Environmental > Aquatic > Marine > Neritic zone/Coastal water | place: Helgoland, sampling...
ATGCGGGCAGGTTCCCATGGGCTCACGCGTCGAAGCGAAGGCCCCATTCGCGGAAATGTCCGGGATCTTCTGCCCATTTTTCCCGCACCTTCACGCGCACAAACAAATGCACTTCTCGCCCCAGCAGCTCCGCCAGTTCCTCTTGAGCCTCAGAACGAATGCGGCGGATCATTTGACCGCCTTTGCCGACCACAATGCCCTTGTGAGATTCGCGCGCGACCGTGATCGCCTGCTCAATCCGCACACTGCCATTCTCGAAATCCTCCCAGCTCTCCGTGCCGACGGCCAGGGCATAGGGCAATTCCTGATGAAGGTAGAGATAGGCTTTTTCGCGGGTGAGTTCGGCGGCCAGCAGGCGTTGCGGCAAATCTGAAATTTCATCCTCTGGAAACAGCCAGGGACCCACGGGCATACGACTGGCGAGTTCTTCTTCCAGATCAATCACCCCACTGCCATTGAGTGCTGAAATCATGAACGTACGGTCAAAATCCACCAACCCATTGAGTTCGTCGGCCAGTGCAAGCAGGACTTCCCGGCGAACCGTATCCACCTTGTTGATGACAAGCGTGACCGGCCCTCCCCGTTCCTTCAAGCCTTCGGCAATGCGTCGCGTATCGGGATCTACGCCGCGCTTGGCGTCCACCAGCAGGATGACGGCATCTGCATCGGATGCACCGCTCCAGGCGGCGTCCACCATCGCCCGGTCCAGCCGTCGCTTGGGCACAAAAATACCCGGCGTATCGACATAGACGATTTGCGTGTTCTCCCGCAGGGCTACACCCCGCACGCGAATTCGTGTCGTCTGAACCTTCGGTGAGACAATCGAGACTTTGGCGCCGACCAATCGATTGACCAAAGTTGATTTGCCGGCATTGGGCGCGCCGAGCACCGACACGACACCGCAGTTTGTCTGTCCGTCAGGCATCTTGCTTGACCCCCAGCCGGGCCAACATCCCAGCAGCGGCATCCTGCTCAGCAGCGCGCTTGCTTGGTCCGGACGCACGCGCCGGTTCCTGACCTTCCAGTGATACTTCCACGGTAAACTCCGGTTGGTGATCGGGGCCACGGCGGCCGACATCACTATATACGGGCAATCCATGCCCTTTTGACTGCGCCCATTCCTGCAATGCCGTCTTTGGGTCTCGTGGTGGCCGAGACTTTTGTTCCACCAACGGGTCCCAAATCCGACGGATAAAGGCTTCCGCAGAAGTCATACCACCATCCAGATAGACGGCCGCAATCAGTGCTTCGACCATATCGGCCACGATGTTTTCGTTCAGCACACCCGGGGACACGCGCGCAAAACGCTCAACGCCGATATCCGCACCCACCCGGGCCAGCGTGCTGGCCTGCACCAAGGCCGCAAACCGACGTCCGATTTCACCTTCATTTTCGGCCGGAAACCGCTCGAGCAGCAATTGCGCCACAACCAGTCCCAGCACACGATCTCCGAGAAACTCCAGTCTCTCATAGGATTCCGGCCCTGCCACACTCGAATGACTGAGCGCCCGAATCAAAAGGCCACGGTTGGAAAAGCGGTGACCCAGCGTCCCGAACAACTCTTCAATGGCGGGGCCCTTAGCCATCAATCGATGGTGAAAATGTTCCATATCAGGAGAAAAAGGAGACCGTCCACGAAGCATTCTTCTGCAAATTGCAAATACACAATCAGTAACAGGCAGTGCAAATGCAAGAAATGGGAAAATACCATCAATTACTCCCTCATTCCGGGAACTAGCAAGAAGAGATAAGCAACCCGCTAAATACCCCAAGGTCAGACTCCCACAATCGCCAAGAAAAATAGATGCGGGACGGCTGTTAAAAACAAGAAAACCTAACAAGCAACCGATGAGAAGAGTTGCAAACCAAGTAACCCCCGTAATCCCAGCAAGATATCCTACAACAGTCACTGCCAATAATCCCGTTAACGTTATTCCGGAAGCCAATCCATCTAATCCATCAATAAGATTAATCGCATTGGCCATCCCAACAATCCAAAGGCAAGCCAAGGCAAACCCTAACCATTCTGGAAATGAAATTGTTCCCAATCCAAGAAATTGAACCTCAGTAAATGAGAACCTTGCTCCCCATACAACTATAGCAGCAATCAAGAATTCACCTACAAGTTTTGTTTTTGGAGACAATCGACTTAAGTCATCTAAAATACCAATCACAAAAATCGCAACTGCACCAATTAAAATGTATCCTCCAAAAGGATTTTCTCCCCATAGCATTTCTCTGAGTTGAGGAATGAATACACCACCCACTAACAGAACGCCAAGGTAAGAAGTAAGAATCGCAGCACCTCCAAGTCTAGGCGTAGCTTGTTCGTGTACTTTCCTCGCACGCTGCGGGCAATCCACGAAACCTTTTTGTAAAGCAAAATACCTAATTAAAGGAGTAAGGATACAAGTCAAAACTGCCCCTAAAACAAATAAGCTATATATGGATGGTGTCATAGGATTAATTATTTAAATGACAGAAAATTGCAAAGTCGTCAATTTCTGAAAAAGGCTTTTATTCCCCATAGTTTCATCAAACAAATATTTAATTAGAAGGATTGATCAGTTCTAGGTTTGGGAAATAATTCAAAAACCTATGCCGGTCTCGTGAAAGAAGTTTGTATGATGAGCAATTCGCATGTGCACCGATAAAAAAGTCAGGTAAAGGAGGTGATTTTTTGCCGCCATTTCGCCTATACTTCACAAAAGCCTTTCCTGCAGCGAAAGCGACATCCTTAGAAATTTGCTCGTTAAGAACACCGATATTGGAGAGTGCATTGTCTAATTCGCTTGTAGAATGAAATCCTATTGAAATTTCTGAATAAATAATTGGGTTAATTGTGATTCTTTCCTTGGACGCTGCATCTGACAAAGCGTTTAACGACCAAGAATACCACTCAGTATCTTGAGTAAAAATATCAATAAAGACATTTGAATCTACCAAAATCACGAGCTAATCTCTGGTTAAGCTCATAATCTGTTCAGTACTCAAATTTTTATCTGCAATACCAGCAAATTTCTCGATTTTGGCTTTTATTTCATTCAAACCACTATTCACAATTGGCTTAATTAGAATCCCATCTTCTTTCTCCTCGAACACAACTGATGAATTTGTTTTGAGGAAAAATCGATCACGATATTTTTTAGGAATAGTTATTTGCCCTTTTTGAGTTACTTTCATTGTATTACTTTATCCCGCAAGTATTACTTTGTCAAAAGTTGATTTAGGATCCGATATAGAAATTTGCAAAGTCGTCAATTTCTGAAAAAGCGTATTATGCTATCGATTAAATTCATCCTCACCCAACCCATCATCGATTGTTGAGTCCCAAGCAGACCAATCTTTATCACTTGCCGCCATTTATCGATAAGTATCTTCTCAAGATAACTTCCGAGTAGAAGGTTTCCTGAATCGTCCCAATAAGAGGAATGTCTTAGCAGTCCTAAAATGAATCAGGATGTTTTTGACCAAGTTTGAAAGATTTAAAGCACAAATCTTGACTACTTTATTTAAATCCATGGTTACAAGTTTTCAAAAGTAATTCGAGTAATTTTCATTACCCACAACACTAACTACAATACTCTGACCAATGAATGGTAAGCTGAAAGTGGGCTGTTATTGGTTAACAGGGGCATGTTTTCCCAAATTGCTGTTGCAACCAAAATACGATCGAACGGATCTCGGTGAATAAAAGGAAGTTTTATGACTTCCATCGCATGTAAAGCAGAGACTTTAATTTCTATATATCCGTTCTCAATCAGCCCGTCATGTAATTTTCTTGAGCTAACTTTAAAATCTCTTTTCCCCAAACTCTCCTTTATAAATATTTCCCAAATACTGGCAGAACTAAAATACAAATGGTTGCTTCGATCGGAAAGTAAACTAGCTAATTCAGAAGAAATTTTATGAGGTGAAATTGCCGCCTAGATTAGAATATGGGTATCTAAAAGAAAGTTCACTTACTCTCGTAAAACATATTTTCAATCTCACTTGAACCCATTGTGTTAAAGTCGTCTGGGACCTTCCCTTCACCAAGCATAAAACCAAGTCTCTTAACCTTTTTAGGTTCTTCAAACTTTTCAACTTTCACAATTGGCTACCCTGCCTTAGCGATCAGAAACGGTTCGCCACTTGAAGCTTCTCGCACTAGCTTAGAAAGTTGAGTTTTGGCATCGTGCATATTTACAATTTTCACAGACTTAATCTAGTCTGCGAACTAAGCTAAGTAAAGTAATTTTAACTTTTTCGTAAGAACGAACCCTTATTCTGCAAGAGTTGGTAAGACTCTCTCTTTGCCTAGTGAGGAGTCAATGCCAAATATTTACCTTCTTTTGTAAGCATTCTTTCTTTTATCTATGCAAAGCAGAAAGACCGACTGATTCTCTAAATTTAAGGTATAAAATATTCGGTGGTTCCCTACCCTGTATCTCCAAATTAGGGGTTTGTAACCTCTTAGCTTTTTTATGTTTATACCAAACTCTGGATTTTGATGTAGAGATGGATAAACATTATCTTTTGATTTGTTTTGTATGAATTCCTTCCTTCAGGAGTCTTGTATGGGCAGTAGATGTGGGAGCGAAAAGTAGGTCGGAGGTATGATCAGTGAGAATCCGATTTATTTCTTCTGGCATCCTGCGATTATCTGAATGCAAGCCTGCCTCAACATGTGCACATGGTACATTTAATTTTGATGGGGCAAGGGTTCCAGCCAACGTAGAATTTGTATCTCCGTAAACTAAAACCCAATCTGGTTTTTGCTGAAAAATTAACTCTTCTATCTTAATTAACATTTCACCGGTCATCGCCCCATGAGAACCACCCGAAACACCAAGGAAAGCATCAGGTTCCTTAATGTTCATTTCATCGAAAAAAACTTTAGACATATTTTCATCAAAGTGCTGGCCTGTATGAACAAGAAATTCGCTTATTCCTTCTGTGTGAAGTGCTTGAGAAACAACAGCTGCTTTTATGAATTGCGGACGAGCTCCAATGACAGTTAGAATTTTCATTTGAAGAATTTTAATGTTAATTTAATACAGCAACTAAATTTTTAGGCGGTGATGGGAGTTTAGGAAATAATCTCCAAATAATTTTTGATTTAGGAAATAACACTACCCATACTGTGGCTAATATTATTTTAAAATAAGTAACTACATTTTGAGAATGAACATAAAAGGATTCAACCTCTCCTTTATATGGTGCAATCACGGTATCATAAAAATTAATGGATGCTTCGTCTTCAGATAAAATGTTTTCTTCATCTCTAAAAACTACCGGACCAAGTCCCGAGAGACCTGGTCTTACTTTTTTAATTATATTTTGGTACTCTAAAGGAAATACATCAAAACAACGAGGAGTTTGAGGTCTTGGACCGACGATGCTCATATCTCCAATAATAATATTTAGAAGTTGAGGAAGCTCATTAATTTTTGTTTTTCGTAGAAATCCACCAAACGGAAGGACCCTTGGGTCATCTTTGAGAGTTACTGTTCCTGAGCCAATACTCGGGCTATCTTTCAGCATAGTAGCAAACTTTAATAAATTAAATAGGTTACCGCCCTTACCCACTCTTTTCTGGTAAAAGAAAATTTCTCCTTCGCCGGTAAGTCTCAAAATAAGAGCCACCGGTATAAATAGTGGAAGTAGCAAACCTAATGCTAATGAAGAGAATAGAATGTCTAAAAGTCTTAATATCATAAATTTAACGAAGGAAAATTTAACATCGCATAGTTAAGTACTAAATGTATTCCAAAATGGTTAAGAATGGAATTCGGATCATAATTGACATATGCGTTGGAGTTGAAATCAAAAAATACATCAAAAGTATCTTTGCTTGTAATCATTGACCATTGCGGTGGAATCAGACCTTCCTGATATTCATAATTCAGATCAAGATTCTCAACAGCATAAATATATTTATTCAATGTGCCATCGCTACGAATTAATTTAGAGAAAGTTTTTTCAAAATTAGCGTACTTTAAACCAAACCTTAAATCCATACCTTGATCTAAGCAATTTTTATAAACTTAATCACAATTGCACCATGTGATATATCGTCTCCAAGATTGAGGCTTTTTTCGTTTATATTTCTATTTGTATTGTAAGGCCAAATTGCACAATCATTAATTACATGTATGTTGTTAACAATATGTCTAAACATTTCAGATGCATACTCAAAATATTCTTGCGATGAAGTTAAACTGTGAAGTGTAAGACAGGCTAAACCTGAAGCAGCTACCATGTTAAAGGGTACATCTATATTTTCTTCCTTTAAATAAACTTCATTAAAATAACCTCCACTATTCAGATTAATCCAATCTTTTTTCATGTAAGCAAATATCTCTTCTAGTTGGTCTATCTTGCTTAATGGAATAGTACTTTGAGACAAATAAAATTGCCCAACAGAATCAAGGATTAAGGAAGTATGAGCATTCCAAGTATTATGCATATCACCTGTGTAACTTTTTGCAGTCCAACCCTCTTTAAATTCACCAATTATTTCATCGTTAATTTCTCTTTTAGAATTAAGTGCATCAAAAAATCGCTTGATAATAGAATCACCTAATTGAACAATTTCAGTGCTTGGCATTTGCTTATTTAAAATAGATAGACCATTAAGTGCATACTGATCATCCCATGTAAAACGTCCTAAATCGTTGTTAGCCCAACCACCACTAGAGCTAACATAATATTGATTATAAACGACAACAAATGGATTGCTTGACCATTCCTTTAATTGATTATTCCAAAATAAATAGTTTTCCCCGTTATAAAAAAGCCATGACCCAAGCGATAACAAAGATTTCGAGTCTGTAATTATATATGATGGCACAAAATAGGAAAATGACTTAATATCATTAGATAAATATATCCATCCTCTGAAGTGAGAATTAGATCCTTTATGATAAAGCCAATAATTATTGTCATCTAGATGATAAGGAAAGTACCAGTTTTTAAATTCTAATGAATAAATCCAACCCAATTCTGATTCAAAATAATAACCTAATGTATCATTATTTTTCCAAGCACAAAATGCAGTAGTACAGCCGATATAAAACAATACAATGTATAAATACATATTTACGCTACATTCTTTGATCCAAAAACTTACCAGTTTCTTTATGTCCAAATTTCGGTATCAATTCATGGAAAAGTTCCACAATCTCCTTCCTGCTCCAAGCATTAGAATTCTTTACTTCATTTATTCTTTTCTCGAAATATGAAAGTTGCTCCTCATCAAATACTGGCTCATTTTTAATTACACCAACCGAAGAGAACAGTTTCATGTCGAGAGTTTCATTTTCCGTGTAGAATTCTTCAAAATCTTTCTCTCCGGTCGTATCACTCTTGAAGAAATAACAAGGCCATTTCTTTTGCTTTATGAGTTCAGAGGATCGATCACGTGCCTCATCTTCAGATTCACACTCATAGGGCTCATAACCAAGTTGTGTAAGATATTTTACTGCTATTTCTGCAAAAGTCGTAAGATGAAGATTTTCACTTAATTTTGGAAAAAAGATATCACGATTTTCTCCTAATAAGCATGACATTAGGCAAAGTTCACCAGATTCCTGCGGAGTAACAAAATACCGCTTAACATCATTTGGGGCTGTTATGGGTTGTTTCTTGGCAAAACGCTGATTGAAACCATGCAAAAGCGAACCATCAGAGAAGGCGACATTGGCAAAACGAGCCATGGAAATATTTTGAGATAAACTTTCACGCATTAAGAACATTTCCATAATTCGCTTGCTAGCTCCCATCATATTAACAGGGTTGGTAGCTTTATCGGTTGAAACACAGAAATATTTTTTTGCAGCAGTTTCATTTGCTAATCTCAGTGTTTTGACAGTGTTAAAGATGTTCACATCAATCATACGCATTAGTGTGTAGGGATCTTTTTCGCTCCTAACATGCTTGAGTGCAGAAAGATTTAATACATAGTCATATGGACCTTCATTCCTGAAAAACGCTTCATATTCAATACTCCCACAATCAATCGCAAATGTACGAAAATCACCGGAACCATAGCCGATAGTGCTACGAATGTTTCGAACAAGTTCGACCATATTGTTCTCACTAATGTCAACTACATGCAAAACTCTTGGATCACGCTTGAATATTTCTACAGTAACAGCCTGCCCTATGGAACCTGCACCGCCGATTACTAGAAAACTTGAACTCTTTACGGTATTGGCTAGTTGAGATTCGTTCTCGGCGATGTCCGTATTAAAAAGAGGACTATCCCGACCAATTAACTCTAAAGTATTCATGAAATATGATTATTTTCTATCATACCTTCAGGCACGCTTGACGGAATATTGACAACCCTATCTTCAAGACACCTAGAATTTTCTAAATCATCTGTTTGACACTCTTTAAACATCTCCAAACGGTTCATCAAACGCCAGATCGGACGTGACATTACTTGCTGTTCATTCAGGTAATTAAGAAAGGCATTCCGTTCTGTTATTGAATTTAGAATAATTGCATTTAGCCAGTAGTTGGGACGAGTATTTTCAATTCCATTCACAAACTGGAAGCCATGTTTTAAGCAGAAGGCACGATAATTTGCTGCGATATCTGCCTTGATATAAAGCATAGCATTCAAATTCTCCATCTGAGCACAACCCAACGCTGCATTAAGATTGGGTAGGCGATAATTGTAACCTACCTCATCATGTACGAATTCATAAGGATGTGGCACCTTGGCGGTGGTTGTAAGGTGAAAGGCTTTTTTGGCTAGCTCATCGTTATCCGTTAATATCATCCCACCTCCACCTGTGGTAATTACTTTGTTACCGTTAAAGCTAAGAGTCGCCAACTCGCCAAATGCACCAGTATGACGATCACCAACATAACTACCTAGAGATTCAGCCGTATCTTCGATAACAGTAATGCCAAACGCTTCACAGATTTCCACAATTTCAGCAATCCGCAAAGGGAAGCCAAAAGAGTGCATAGGCACACAAGCTGAAATCCGTGCACCGGTTTTTTTATTAAATCCTTGGCCATCTCTGAGTTCGGCATTTTGAGACAACCACTTTTCCAAAGCATTGGGGCTTAGTCCTAAAGTATCGCGATCCACATCAATAAAAACAGGACTGGCTCCGCAGTAAGTAATTGCATTGCATGTAGCCACAAAAGTTAGTGCTTGGCTTATTACTTCGTCACCCGCAATAACACCGCTAACAAGCATAGCCATATGCAAAGCCGATGTTCCATTAACAGTTGCAACACCATGAGTGGTACCGGTGAAATTCGCAGTCATTTGTTCAAGCTTTTTCACATTTTCACCTACAGAAGAAACAAAATTAGAATCCACGCATTCAACAAGATACTTACGTTCATTACCTTCGAAAACAGGCCTATGTAGGGGAATGAATCCACTTCCGTAGATATCGCGAATCAATTCAATTAGATTATCTGTTTGGTTAGGTAAATTCGAGGACATAACTACCCTATTTGATTAAATGTAGATACAACTTGATTCATTTATTTATGTATCCGAACTTACTAAGAGTAGCCCCGACCAAATTTTCCAAATTTTTAACCTCATCTTTTCCAAGTAATTGACGCCCTTTTCCTACACTCTCTGAAGATACGCCAACGACCGCTTGCTCTAATTGCTGCCCACTAGCTTCAATTCCCATAAAATTAAGAATTCGAGATAATTCTAACTTAGGCTCTTTGACAAAGGTTTCATATTGTACACGACATACCTGGCCTTGTGGAAGAAGTTTTAGTGCCCTGTCTGCTTTTTCAACACATTGTTGCCACTGTAACGCACAGACTTCATTTAAACTATGCTTTTTAAGAATACTTTGCATATCATTTAACTCAGGTCCCCAAAAAGCTAACCTCTTTTCCTTGGAAAAAAAACGATGCAACCTCGCCCATAAATATCTCATTCCAAGATACAGTAAATCAGTCTTAGGTACAAAGCGTACTTTTTTGAAAATATATCCAAGATCTAACTTAGCTGTCCAACGTAACTTTGCGGAACCTGTCGCATCGATTCCATCACGGAGAATAAATATATATTTCGCTTCAGGGAAGACATTGTTAAGGAACGGAACGCGCAGAGAGTTTGCACAGGTTTTTTCTATTATTAGCTCAGCATTAAGATCATTGGCAAATTTCTCAAAAGTGGACTTTAAGTAATTCTTAACCTTTGGAGTTGCTTGCTTCTCAGAAAATTCATCTGTGGGGTGAAGCAGATTTCCATGACGGAGTATGTAATTGATCTCATCGCACGGCCAAGTCTTGACTCCTTTAAAGCTTGTAACCATGTCGCGCAGCATGTTTGTGCCAGAACGAGGCGCACCTATTACAAATATAATAGATATACTCACGAATCCAACAATTTCATTAAGCACTTTTGGTATTCTAATGCCAGTACTCGAAAGCTAAGATTTTTTTCTGCAAATTCCCTACCGCGACGTCCCATTTCTTCGCGATCAAAACTTGAAATGTTTTTTAATTGTAAAATAGCTTGTGCAATTTGATCACTATCTTCGGCGGGAACAGTAATTCCCGAACCAGAAATCTTAACTAGATCCCCTTTGCCGGAGAATGAGTGTAGGATAGGACGATCAGACAGAAGATAATCAGCCATTTTATTTGGAGAAACTCCGAAATTATAAAGAGGATCATTTCTGCAACCTTGATAGCACACATCAAACTTTTTCAAAAGTATTGGGATATACTTTTTCTCAACACTATCAATAAAAGTTATATTTTTTAAATTGAGAGAACTCGCTAATTTTTCCAAATTATTGCGCTCTCTTCCTTGACCAACAAGTACAAACTTCACACCTTGTGCTTCGAGAAAGGAAGCAGATGTTATTAAAAATTCTAAAGCATTTGCTGTACCCAATGCACCAGTATAACCAACAATAAAACCATCTTTAGGTAAGGACGATTCGACCAAAACTGGGAGTTCTCTGTCCTCACTGTATGAATCTGGATCAAATCCGTTAGGTATCCAAATGAACTTTTTAACTCCACCCCCTCTCTTCGATACATGCGCCATGGCGTGAGATAAGTTAGACACGATCAAGTCCGCTGACTGATAAGCAAACCTTTCTACCAACTCTAAAGCTAGAATGAGAGGATTGACCCTTGAAAAGCCACCTAGTTTCTGAAGAGTCAATGGCCAAATATCTCTAAATTCAAAAATCAATTTCGCTCGGTATTTCTTGGCCACTAACCACGTTGCTAAAAAAGCTATCAAAGATGGTGAAGAACAAATAATAATCTTCGGCTTATCTTTTATCAAATGAAAGTTATTTAAAAACCTTAAAGAAAATAAAAACCAGTTTAAAATACGAATCTTATTAAAGGAATCTCTGTAAGATGCTACCTTAACTCTAGCAACACAAAACCCGTTGGAATTGTCAAATTCAACTGGTTTAAATAACTTTTTAGGTGTGCGAAGTTTATGATTAAAACTAGCACAAATTAGTGTTACAGGAATACCTACACGATTCAATTCACGGGCAAAGTAATAGCTTCTTCCACCCATTCCCGTGTCAGGAGTAGAGGCATAATGGTTTACAATCCAAGTAGATAATCTTTTTTTCAATGAAACAAGTTTGAAGATTTAAAAGATGAAATTAAGACTGAATAATTAACCTAGATAACAGAATAATAAAGTAGATACGCACAAGTTATAAATAATTTAAACAGAAAAACTTAGCACGAGAGATAGCAATTAATTCACAACTATAGAAATGTACGCAAAAAACGAATTTGATCACTTTTTGAATTAACAATCAAAGAATAACAAAAAAACTATTAATCTTTGTTAAAAATAATTGTACTAGTTTAAACTTCGGATGACAGTGCCAAGAACTAATCACAACCCCGAAGTGGATAGAATTCTTGTACAATTAAAATTAATTTATTATCAATTCTTAATGATCCGCTTCAAGGAAACTAATGATTTTAATGGCATAGCAGGCAAACCCATAACTTTTGCACAACTTTTAACAGATTCCGTAACGACCGAACCAATACCTACAAAAGCATTCTCATCAATTTTGATTTTTTGAATTATTGCAGAATTTGGACCAATCCAGTTGTTTCCTGCAAGGGTTACCCCTCCACTTAATTCAGCACAAGCTGTAATAACACAATTTATTCCAATATTGCAGTTGTGGCCAATATGAACATGGTCGTCTATTTTAGTATGATTTCCAACGATTGTATTATCTAATGTTCCTCTTGCGACAGTGACATTAGAACCAATTTCAACAAAATCACCAATTTCGACACTGGCAAGATGGGGTAATTTAACGGGCGTTTTATCTTCTTCAAAATCAAAACCAAATCCATCTTCACCAATTACCGCACCGGATTTTATATAACAAAAGTTCCCTATTTTTACATTTGCTGAAATAACGACATGATTTTTTATAACCGAACCTTCACCAATCGAAACTCCTGACTCAGCTACGCAGTAAGCTCCGATTGAAACACTTGGATGAATTTTGGCATTCTTTGCAACAACTGCTGTCGGATGAATATAAGTTATAGGTTTTTCTACAAAAAAATTATGTACAATTTTCGCAAAGATCAACCTTGGGTTCGATACAACAATAAAACTTAATTTAGTTTGTAAAATTAATTTTTCACGCACTGCTTCAGTGCAGATTACCAACAAACTATTGATACCATCGTGGTTAAATGGTTTTTTAGAAAATACTAGACTGTTAGCCTTCGGATTTGACAAGGAAGAAACTGAATTAATTATAAAATCCTCACCCGACAAGTCAGTATTTAAATAGGCCGCAATAACAGAAGCTTTTACATTACCCATCGAATCACCTCAAAACATTCTGCGTAACTATTACCAATTTGAACTCCCCGTGCTTTAGCAAGAGAAAAGATAAATTCCTCGCTCATATAATCTCTTGAGCCTTGCGACTTATATGCTGTTAGAGCTTTGGCTTTTTTGTGGATGTGGCGTTGGTCCAACTTAAAGAAACAGGTTGTCTGAAAAGTTAGATTATTCCAAATTAATTCATAGCCGAGGATTGTTGTATTTTTGAAAGCCCTTAAACCTTCATGGGCAATAGTTGCATGATCTTGATGAATATCATTTAAAGATGGCATTAAAACCAAATCTGGAAACAATTCTCTTCGATGTTTTATAAGATCCTCTAAAATTTCTTGCCTAGCGTAATTTAATTTTCTAACTTGATAATTGTAGATAATCACATTTTCTTTAGGGATACCGAGCAAGTTTGTCGCTTCCAATACCTCGGTTTTTAAAATATTCTTAGGGAAACCATCTGGCACAGACTCTTCTGCCGTAGAAAAAGCAAAATAATAAACATTAGAACCTTGCTCAATTAGTTTTGAGATTGTACCTCCCGCACCTAACTCACCATCATCGGTATGCGGTGCTAGTACGAAAACATTTTTAAAATTATTTAGCATTTAACAACTTGTCGTAAGAATGGAACAGATCTTTTTCTTGTTTCTCCCAATTAAATTTACTTTCAACCATGCGGATACCATTTGAACAATAATTATCGAAGTTCTCATCTGACAAACTATGAATCGAGTTGGCAATATATTTTGAGTTATCAACAGGAACATTTATCCCAACCTGATTCTTTTTATTAAAAGGAACCCAATCACCAAAGTCTGGCATAATTACAACCATACCAAACATCATATATTCAAACAATTTTAAAGAGTAAGCCATGTAGTACTGTCCAATTTTATTTAGTAGAATTAACCCAACAGAATTACTCAGATATTCCTCATAAACTTGTTCTTTAGTGAGTACACCCAAATAATTGGTATATTTCCACCCCTTATGCATCTGTGCTTTTTGTAAAGATTTGCTTTTAATGGGACCAGCTAAAGTTAATGTGTATCTAATATCAAGAAGCTTCAATTCTGAAATCAGATCTAACATATTAAACAAACCGCGTGCATCTCCCAACCCACCAGAATAAAGCAATCTGTATTTGCTCTTATTGCTTGAATCCAATGAACTTGGTGCATCTATAATACTCGGAAAATTACCAATTAACTCTGTCGAGTTTAAATTCTTGTAATTCTCTTGCATTGCAAGCTGGGGGACAAACAACATATCAAATTGTTTACACGCCCAACTTTCATATTTTTCATAAACAATTGAAGCAAGTTTTCTAAAATAAAGTGGCATCCAATATTTACATAATATTTGCATACCAGTATTTTCATGTATATCGAAAATGACAGTTCTACCTAAACCTTTAAGTTTTAAAGCTATAGGAATAAGTTCTGGGTCATGAAAATGATAGATATCTGCATCCAGCTCTTTGGCCGCCTGAAATACTCGCTTAACGGTAATTGTCATACGTGCCAAACGCCCACCGGTTTTTGTTGCACCAACATCCACAATCGACACGCCGTTTTTAACCTCATCCCCAAGACCATCGGCAACAACAAGCCACACAGAATAACCATTCGCCGCTAAAGACGAACATATCCTAATGAAAATCCGCGGATCATAACGCCGATGAACGGAGGTAAGGTGGGTGACTTTAAAACATTGTGGTTGAGTTAACTCATTCACAACCAATCTAATATAACTTTGGAATGGAATTAATCACTTTGATAACTTCAACAAAATCTAATCCTAAAGTATCTAAATACCAACGAATGTTTTGATACCTTGGTTGATTTTCAGACTCAACCAAAATTAGTGCTTCTTCACGAGTAATATCACCTTCTCGAATTTGGTTACTACGAAATGTATCATGTTCTGTAAATCCAGCTACCGTGTAATAGATATAATTATATAAAGCTGCTGTTCCATCACCAATTCGCCATGTTGTACTAGTATCAGGTGCCTTTTCCCATTCATATTCGCCTAACAATGTACTATCGACTTCTTGCTCATCCCAACGCCAAAAATCGAAAATATGATAATAATCTTTCTTCTCTGTAAAGCTTCTGAAGTATTCACCTGAAAGCGTGTCAAACAAAGAAAGGTTAAAATATCCTAGACTTCCTAACATAGCTTTGAATCGTTTATAGTGATATCTCAATTGTTTAGTTAAACCATGTGAATAGACCCTTTTTTCTTCAAAATCAGGTTGAATACCTAAAAAACCAGTTTTAAAGTGAGTTACTTCAAGCGGATTAACGCCCCATAAATTTAAATTAATACCCGTCTGCTTTTTTACTGTCTCCACATGCCTGAAGAAATGCTTATCGCCAGCTGTGAGCATAGCCATCATACCTAAATGTGGCGACTTCAGCCAAGCTTGGAGGTTCATTCGAATATTTCTGCGTTTTTTTGAAATATCTGCCGCAATAATTATGTTTTCTACACCTAGCTTAGAACACATACGGCTAATATTACGACGACCTAGATCAGTTACCATACCCCAATCATAGGTATAAGTTATTGGTTTCATTTTTAATTCTTCAACAATTAAATGTAGACCAAAACAACTGTCACGCCCTCCTGAAAAAGGGACAATACAATCTAAATTTTCCTTGCGGCGATAAGGTTCAACCAACTCAAACAACTCTTCTTTCGGCCTTGGTTTATTACGGTCTTCATAATTCTTACAATAGTTGCATTCACCCTGCTCATCAAATTTAATGAAAGGCATAGTTTGGGGTAATATGCATTTGGTACAACGTGTGATGTCTGACTTTTTATACTCGAGTAAGTCCGATTCAGATTTGATATACTTAAATTCAGGAATCAAGTCTTCAGTTCGCTTACTATCATCAGATACATCTATTGTGTCACATATAGGTATGTCTACAATGTAGGCCTGCTCTTTGATTTGTTGAATATTCCGGCAACCTAGCTGCCTTAAAGGATAGCTTTCAGAAGAAAAATAGAAACCTTCATCATAACTCCCTGTATACAAACTACCATTATTTGAAAACAAAACCGCTTTACCTTCTTTTGGCAAAATGACCGCGGTTGAAATCGTTCCCTTACAATGTGAAAGTACAGCCTTAGCTAATGAATCTAAATCATTACCAGCCGTAATGTGTTGTTCTGTAATCGCAGCAATGACTTCTGTGTCAATTTGGAGATAACGATCAACTTCTAAGGTCTCCCAAATATCATCTTCATTAACGATAATTCCGTTATGGATAACAAGAACATCGTTACGAACAACTGGCTGATTGTTAACTAAATCATTAGTTATTAATCGGCTATGCCCGAATGCAAAAGTCGATGAATGATGATTAGCGCTAGATAACAACTTTCCAATATCATAATCGGCACGCATTACTTGATAATTATTATCTAGGTTGTAAATCAAACCGCTTGAATCACGTCCACGTTGTCTCGCGTGATTAGCTAACAAACCTAAGGAGGCTTTATTGATAACACTATTTGCAACAATACCGAATATACCACACATAAATAATCTAAATACTATTTATTTAAAATCTGCTTATAAAAACTTAACAACTTTTTTGCCTGTGCATCCCAACTTAAATCATGAAGATCTTCAACAACAAAACCATCATTAAATTTACCTTTTTCAAAACTCGAGATAGCTGTCACGACACTTTCAGTATCTAGATCCGTAACTTCACCTAAATTATATCGAGAAACTAACATAGAAATATCAGGAAATTTCGAAGCTATGACTGGTATGCCTGCAAAACAATATTCAAATAGTTTATTGGGCAAACTGAAATAATCACTTAATGAAATATTTTCTATCAGGCACAGACCTACATCAGCAGAAGAGACTATTTCGACCAACCTGTCATGAGTAACTGCATCATGTACATGAAAATTAGAGAGTCTTAAGGACAAATCATTTAAGCGTTTTTTAAGTGAACCATAACCAATGAAAATTACATGTGAATTCAAGGATTTATTGGTAAAAGCATTCTCAATCAAATCAATACCTCTTCCTTCTTCTAAGAGACCTACATATATAAATATTTTTTTCCCTTCAGGCACCTTGAATGTATCTCGAAGATATGTATTATATTTTGAGTCTCTAAATTTATTTATTACAGGCGAATTAAGAACAACTGCACAATTCTTAAATCCAATGTTCTCATTATACCAATTTGCTATTGAAGGACTAACAACGATAAGGCCATCAATAAATCGCCAAGAGAGCTTTTCAAAATATTTAATAAAAAATCCAGATAGCTTACCTTGCCCATTTTTATCAGATTCCAGTTCATGTGCGTCGTAAATTAAACTAGCTCTAGTACAAAACTTTAAGACTAATGCTATAGGAAGAACGAGATTATCGTTGCAATGAATAATATCTGGATTATACGAGACCGCCAGCCTGTAAGACTTAATAAAAAACTCAAAATATATAATTAATCGTTTTAAGTATTTGTGAACCCAGTTAATCGATCTTGCACTAATGACAATAGAGTGTATATAAGTTGCCCCAAGATTTTCTCTTTTTCCTACTTCTTCCAGTTTGGATTTCATGCCTATGGCAAAAACTTCGTAACCAGCATTCTTCGAGGCATTTAAGATTTTGAGAATCCGAGAATCATAGGCAATATCTGTATGAGATAGGTGAAGTATTTTTTCCATTAGTTGCTAACTCTTCAGGTAACTATTAAAACGAACCCCAACGATAAACATTCCCAATGAAAACCATAGTGTTGCCGAGAGAAATGAAGTAGCTACAACCGCAATCAGTAATACAGTACTAAGAAATAATAATGAAAACAGATTAAAGATATTATTACTTAAAACGCATTCAGCACTTTTTTCATATTCTAATTTCAACCGTTCTTTTAATCCCAAAAATAGATAAGCAGCAAAAAGGAAGAAACCTAAAAAACCAGTCTGGGTTAAAAGCGTCGCGACCAAACTATGGACATAACTCCCAGAACCTGTAGTTAGGCGATCTACATCCATATTGCCGAAAATAGGTGAGTAATTAAACTGGTTAGAAAAGTTGCCTAGCAGTGCGATTCGTGAGCTCATAGAAGAAAACTCACCCGTCCCAAATCCACCTAGTCGCGTCATAGTTAAATCAATGCCAAAATAGTACGATATTGATAAAGTTAAACAAGTTAGAATCACAAGTGCCAAGACTCCAAAGACAGCTAACCTAGACGATATCTTTCCAAAAAACAGCCGAGTGAAATTGAGAGATAAAGCGGTCAGGTATTGCTGGATCGATTTAAGCCACAGAAGCATTACAACTGCGGTTGTTATAAGGCCAAGTCCTGCTATTGAAACGGTGGCGTTGTTTGAACCAATCATTTGAGCTATGAGTAATGAAGTCAGAGTGTAGACTGTAAATAATGTAAAAATTGTAACGCTTGCCAACCTTGAGCAAAAAAGGGGTCCTGCTGATTTCAGTGCAATGAATTGTGCATAGAGCGTGAGAAGCATTAAGTAGCACATAACCAAAAAATTACCTGGTCGTTGGTATGCACCGTCTCTCCCAGATATGATAAACATATCCGTTTGCAATCTTGAACCTAGTTCAAAAAATATCTTTAGCAATAGGCCATAACTTACGATAATGTAAACGATGAAACAGATTGTAAAATATTTTAAATAGTTCTTGGAGCACCTCGCGTTTTTTAAATTTTTGCCAGTTATAATCGCTGCTAATGTACCTAGAATGTAAAAAAGGATTACGCCCCCCGTGGTGCCTGCGGTATAGGCTTTAAGGCCTTCCACTGAGCCAATATCAACTACGATTCTAAAAGCAAAATACAACAGAAATAGCGACAGTAGCCAAGTCGAGCGACGAATAACAATCGAGCGTGCCGTAGTACTATGCCATAGGATTAGAATGCCACACAAAACCACGAACAAACCCAAAAAAGGTAGGTTAAGCGAGCCTTCTCCAATTCCGCTGATATTTGATTTCAAATAAAAGTCCAATAAAAACAGGGCAAAAAAGCTTAATGCAAGGTAAAGCAGCTTCATTCGCTCAACAATTTTTCGAATAAGGGCTTGTCATGCGTACTTCGAAAATGCGAGTTATGCCACAAAAGTGTAAAGTTCCCACCGTACTCTAAACTTTTATTTTTAAGTGACATCAGTAAGGCAACCGCTTCTTGGCCATAACCTAGCCCCATATAATTGTCTGAAATCACTGAGCACTCCATAACGATTAATGGTCGCTGCTTGAGTTTTAACTTAGATTGGCTCTGCCATCCCCACATACTAAATTCTTTAGTTGTGCCATATCGAAATCCAGGGAGATCTGCATAAGAACCGGTTGTGTCGTATTCAAAGCCTGCTGCGTCTAAATAATCTGGAGTGACCGCACTATCCCAGCGCAAATAATGTTGGCGATTCCCTTTTATTTTTTGTTTGATGCCTGACCTTTTTAGCGCCTCATCTACAAGTACCTTCTGCTGAATGATTTTTTGTTTGTCTTGATAAGTTTGATAACTCCCGTGCACTCCGATCTCATGCCCGCGGACATGGATCTTTTGCATTAGTTTCATCACTTTGTTATCGCCAATTTCATAACAACCATTTTGGCACTCTTTCGAACTTGGGATAAAGTAAAACGCGGCCTTTAGTCCTGCCGCTTCACATACTTCCATATACCAATCAAAGGTATGGTCACGGTCAAACATATAAAGTCCCAATTTATTGAACGCATAACGGTTAATGCGCTTCAACATTTCCTGAGGACTTTTACGTTTGAGCAAATCTCCTGCACAGGTTTTTAACAATCTCGGTAAAGTTTCAACGGTACAATCAAAAGGCTGATCAACATCGCAACTAACAAAAGTTTTCGATATGGGATGCTTTCGTTTAAGCTCTGGCCAAAGTTTTATAAAACATTGCCAAAGAATTTCTAAATATTCATCAACTAAAGGCCTTCCTAAAACTCCCACCTTGAAGGCAACAGAAGCAGTGGCAGGAAAGCGATCGTGCTTATCACGACCTTTAGTGATCAGTTCTTCATATCGAGAGAGCATAAAGAAGGCACTGCCGAAAATATCAAAATTAAGATGAAGATGATTATCGTTTTTTACTAAGCCGGGGCGTCCGTATAAAACTGGTATACTTGACTCCACCAAATTCACTTCAATCCCATCTTCTAAAGGTGACCAACTTTGCAAAGGCAAAACCGGCATGGATTCCCGTTCTAACCTCGCATTTTGTAATAGGTTGAAAAAACTAGCGTCAATAGTAAGCTTCCCTGGGACATCAGGTCTTGAAATTTCTATAACATCACTATCATAGGCTTTCACCTCAAACGCCATACTCAGAAACTCACCTAGCAAAATATCCAATGAATAACTCAGTTCGCGAATACATAAGTCAGGAATTCTAATGTTAAGCATTTTTAACTCTAACTGCGAACTATACTACCAAAGAACAAGACAATTCAAACAATCTATATGGCTTTTGTTCGATAGTAAATTAAACACATTTTAGAATAAACACAAAGTATGTTTAATATTAATCATTTCTTCATTAAAAAAAATTTAGATTTAAAATTAAAAAAATGAATTAATTTATGAATATAAATATTTTTTCATTAATCTTCTGCATACGAATAGGGGAAGCAAGTAAGCTCTATCCCATCTACCTCCGTTACACATAAAACAAAGTTTACTTTTGCATACATTGAATTTTTTATTTTTGGACAATTCTATATTTTCTAATTCATATGCTTTTTGTGCGGGAACTAAAACTGAATATGCATTTCCTATATAATTTGCTTTTAGAATTTCATTTTGGACATAAATTGAGTAAAATTTATTGAAACTGTTTGAACACAACCCAAGATCATCTCTTCTAAAAATCTTATGTTTGCCACTATCATCAATATAGTATGTTGAATACAACCAAGGAAAAACAGGTAATTTAGTAGAATGACCTAAATCGTACTCAGCTAAATGCGTTGTGGTAAAACCTGGACTAGAACCCACGCAGCCCACTAAGATGCACTTTCCATCAAGATCCAAAACTTTTCTAACAGGTTCATAAGATGACGATGATTCGTTATGTCCAGATATTATTTCTTCAGCATTTTTACCAATCGCTACAAATGAACACATTGGGTGTTTGCTTCGAAAAGAATCATCCCGGTTCAGCATTGCATTTGGTAGTGCCCCAGCGTAACTCCTTTTACCCAAATGAAATGCATCATCTTTTTTGGGTTTTCTAAAAAAAGATCCTGAAGTAAAAGCAAGAGATATTAAAGTACCGTCTGTCCCGATTGTTTTCAATAATGCATTAATAAAAGTCTCAGCTTTTTTTTCCATTCTTCCAACCGCACCTAGAGAAGCTCTGACTAAAATAGTATCACCATGTGATATACCAATATTTGAGAAATCACTTATTAAATCTTCTTCTAAAAGTTTTTTCATAGAAGTTTTAAAACTTTATTGTTAAGAATTTTTATTTAACCAAAAAATCTTTTCACATACTGCAATATTCAATAACCTTACAAGTTTCAGAACTGGAGTATTGGAACGGAAATTAGATTTAAAACTTATTTTACATTTTAATATCTTTAAAATTTTAGAGCTTAGTAATGTTTCATTAAGCCAAGCATTCAGACCACCACGAAACCAAATATCATCTGGAGTTGGCCATCCCATTTTATCTTTGCGCCAAACAACTTCATTGGGAAGCTTCCCATCAAAAGCTAGACGAGCTATGTACTTTGTCCACCCATTGTGAATCTTATAGCAACTAGGTACGGAAGAAAGAAACTCAACAAGCCGAAAATCCATAAATGGCATTCGGGATTCGACGGAATGAGCCATACTAGTGTGGTCTGCATAGTGTAATAGGGTAACTAAGCTTGTCTCAAATGATTTATTTAATGTCTCATTAAGATCTAAAGATAAACGCCAACCGCGCATCTTGGTAAATGTATTTAAGAACAACTTTTCTCCGATGATTAGCAAAAGAAGTCTTAAGATCGCTGAACGTAATAACTCACCTCTAAAACTTGGTTGCTTAAAGAATCCGACCATTTCTTTAGTAAAATCCCATAATGATAAAGATAAAAGATGCCCTCTTATGTAATGAACATATCCAGCTAATTGTTCATCTGCACCCTGTCCATCTAAGGTTACCCTTACATCACGGCGACTAACCTCTAGGAAAGTGTGCCAAGCTGACATGCAACTACTTTCCGGGGGATTTTCAAGAGCAAGAATCATTTTCTTATGCTCTCCTTCAATATCATTAATTTTAGGTTCAATTTGCCAAGATTTTACATTCAGTTTACTTGCTAATAAATCTATGTAACTACTTTCATCACAATGAGTTACTCCTTCGCTCTTATATACAGTAGAAAATGTATTTTGGAGTTCTGTTTGCCCATTAACATGTAGTTGCTGGTTTACCAAATAAACAATCGAACTACTGTCAAGTCCTCCAGATAATGCAGAACCAACTTTAACATCTGCCCTTAACCTAAGCCTTACTGCATCAGATAAAAGATCATAATACTCCTTTGCATACTCTCGAGCTTTGGACTTTGAGAA
>Ga0209425_10002131_pt1 | contig 22425 bp, 20 predicted proteins | sample COG_05_FD_184749 | JGI IMG/M metagenome (GOLD analysis project Ga0209425, IMG submission 184749) | Pelagic Microbial community sample from North Sea - COGITO 998_met_05 (SPAdes) (version 2) | ecosystem: Environmental > Aquatic > Marine > Neritic zone/Coastal water | place: Helgoland, sampling...
GCTTCAGGCTCACTCGAGAAACGTTCTCTTGAAACAGTAAACAAAGATATACCCACGGGCGAGGTAGAACTTCGCATTGAAGACCTTAATATTGAAAGCCCGTCTCAAGAACTGCCATTGCAGGTATTCGGTGATGGTGATTTTCCCGAGGATATTAGGCTAAAATATAGATTTATTGATCTGAGGCGCGAGGAAGTACACAAAAATATTATCTTACGAAGCAAAGTTATTACTTCTATTAGGCAAAGGATGATAGATCAGGGTTTTTTGGAGATCCAAACACCTATACTTACTGCAACATCTCCAGAAGGAGCGCGTGATTATTTGGTTCCTAGTCGAGTTCATCCTGGGAAATTTTATGCTCTCCCTCAAGCTCCACAAATATTTAAGCAAATGCTTATGGTATCCGGTTTCGATAAATATTTCCAAATTGCTCCGTGCTTTCGCGATGAGGATGCCCGGGCTGATCGTTCTCCGGGAGAATTTTATCAACTTGATATAGAAATGTCATTTGTTACTCAAGAGGATGTTTTTAATGCGGTAGAACCAGTTCTTCAAGGGGTTTTCGAAGAATTCTCGGGAAGTAGAGTGGTTTCAGAGTCGCAATTTCCTAGAATCCCGTATAAAGATTCAATCAAATTTTATGGTTCTGATAAGCCTGATTTGCGTAACCCTATAAAAATGAGTTCAGCTACACACGTATTTGCCGGATCGGGGTTCAAAGTTTTTGCAGGCATGATTGAGAGAGACCCTAAAGTAGAGGTTTGGGCTATTCCTGCTCCGGGTGGTGGTTCTAGAGCATTTTGTGACAGAATGAATTCGTGGGCACAGGAGCAAGGGCAACCAGGGTTAGGATATATATTCTTTCGAGATGGTGAAGGTGCTGGCCCACTTGCAAAAAATATAGGAATTGAAAGAACTGATTTAATAAGGAACGAGTTATCTCTTGGAGATGGTGATGCAATTTTCTTTGTAGCAGGTCTTCCAAAAACATTCACTTCTTTTGCAGCTCAAGCCAGGATGAAAATTGGCGAAGATCTCGATTTAGTTAGTAAAAATCAATTTAAATTTTGTTGGATTGTCGATTACCCAATGTATGAAATGAATGAAGATAATGGTAAGTTTGAATTTAGTCACAATCCATTTTCAATGCCTCAAGGAGAAATGGAGGCGCTGGAGACTGAGAAACCTGAAGATATTTTAGCTTATCAATATGATATTGTTTGTAACGGTGTTGAGTTATCTTCGGGGGCAATCAGAAATCATCGGCCAGAAATTATGTTTAAAGCATTTGAGATAGCCGGTTATTCTGAAAGTGATGTAGAAGAACAATTTGGCGGATTGCTGAACGCTTTTAAATATGGAGCGCCTCCTCATGGGGGGTCGGCGCCGGGAATTGATAGGATTGTAATGTTGCTTGCTGACGAACCTAATATACGAGAGGTTATTGCTTTCCCAATGAATCAGCAAGCAGAGGATTTGTTAATGGGGGCGCCAATGGAAATCCCAAGCGGAAGATATAAGGAATTGCACCTTAAGGCTGACTTGCCAAAAGTTATTAATAAAGTTGTTGATAGAGATTAGACTGACCTTTAAATCTTTAAAATTTGTTGTTTCTTATTTTTTTGATTGAGCGGCCCTTTTTAATTGAATCTTCGCCATATTTTTGTCGGACAAGATCGATTGTTTTTTCAATAATTTCTATTTTCTCATTCGTTTCCAGTGGTAATACACTTTGTTCCTCATCACAATTTGGCTCCAATTTTGATGCATTTATTCCGATAAGTCGATAAGGTGTTTCATGCGTCTCTTTATCGAGAAGTATTTTAATTTCTTGATAAATTTCCTCAGCCAAGTACTTGGGCTTTTTATAAGTTCTGGAGCTAGTTTTAATTTTAAAATCTTTTCTTTTTAATTTTAATGTAAGATTTTTAGCTTTGAAATTCTTTTTCTTTAAAGTTTTGGATATCCGTTCGCATAGTGGCCATACAATTTTTAATAATTCATCTCGCTTACCTGTATCTTGTGGAAAAGTTTTTTCGACTGAAACACTCTTTCGTTTAACTTTGGGTTCAACTTTACGCTCATCTATCCCGTTAGAGAGTTCACTTAGCCTGAGACCAAATTTACCATACTTTTTATAAAGGGTTTTCTTTTCTAGCTTTCTCAGTTGACCAATTGTTTTTATTCCCTCTGATTTTAGTTTTAGTTGCAGCGACTTTCCTACACCCCAGATAGAATCAATCGAGCGATTCTCAAGAAAATCTAGAGTTTCGTTCTCGCCGATTATTGAAAATCCTCGCGGTTTATTAAGATCAGAAGCCATTTTTGCAAGAAATTTATTGAAGCTCAGACCAATTGACACAGTAATACCTATTTTATCTTCAATTAAATTAGAGAGTTTAACTAAAGTTACTGCTGGACAGGAACCGTGTAATTTTTGAGTGCCACTCAAATCTAGAAAAGCTTCATCAATTGAGAGTGACTCAACTATCGGTGTTGTACTAAGCATGACTTCTTTAATCTGATTGCTAGTTTCTTGATATTTATCGATATTTGGATGGATGACTATTGCGTTAGGGCATAATTTGAGTGCTTTAAACATTGGCATGGCTGAATGAATGCCATTAATACGAGATATATAACAACAAGCAGCGACTACCCCGCGTTTCCCACCCCCAACGATTACAGGTTTATTTTTGAGCTTTGGGTTATCTCTTTTCTCAACACTGGCAAAAAATGAGTCGCAGTCTAAATGTGCTATTGAAAGTTGGTCTAAAGATGGGTGTGCTATTATTCTATAAGCACCGCATAGTCTGCAGTTTTGATCTTTTGCGATTTCTTTATCAAAAGCCAAACAATTTCTACAAATCTGTGGCATTACATTATGTTCACTTTGTTTGACCAAAGCCATGCCGCACCACGCACCCCACTCGAGTCACCGTGCTGGTTTTTAACCAGTTTGGTTTTTATTTGATCAGAGAAAACCCAGTTATGCCATGAATTGGGAACTAATTCATATAACTGATTTATGTTTGATAATCCTCCTCCGAGAACAATTATGTCTGGGTCAAGTAAATTAATAACTGATGATAGTGATCTTGCTAGTCGAGAAGCATAAATACCAAGAGTTTTTTTTGCTTGGCGATCATTTCTTTCGAGTAATAGGTTTATTTCTTTAGCACTTAAGGCTATCGATTTGAATGAGACATTTGAATGCAGTTTGGTTAGCCCTGAACCATTTAAAAAGGTTTCGATACAACCTATTTTACCACAATAGCATTTGCCGGCCATTTTAACTTCATCTGCTGATTGCCAGGGTAGTGGATTATGTCCCCATTCACCAGTTATTGAATTAGAGCCACTCATGATAACTTTATTAACCGCAATTCCTCCACCTACACCAGTGCCTAAAATTACACCGAACGCGACAATAGCATCCTTTGCTGCACCATCAATGCATTCTGATAGAATAAAGCAATTCGCATCATTTGCTAATTTTATTGGTTGACCAATAATATTTGTTAAATCGTCTTCAAATGGCTTTCCGATCAACCATGTTGAATTTGAATTTTTGACTAAACCAGACAATGTAGATATCGATCCAGGTATGCCTATTCCTACTGAAATTGGATTATTAACTAGTTTTTTTATATCTAAAATAATCTGAGAAACGGCTCTTATAGTTTTGCTATAATCACCTTGAGGTGATGGAATTCGTTTCCTTAAAACTTCTTCGCCATTTGGCTTTAAACAAATAACTTCTATTTTTGTTCCGCCTAGATCTATACCGATTTTCATAGTCATTTAAATACCGCTGAATTATTCAGTAAGTTTATATAATCTAATTTTACTTAATAATTTAATACTTAGATTTATTAAATTTAAACACTTTTGAAAGACTTTTCTGCAATATTCTAAGATAAACAACCTATATTAGGTAAAAAATAAGTTATGAAAATAAATCTCTCAACCATTTTTACGTTAAGAGATATAAAAAGGGCGAAATGAAAATGACGGATTTATCTAAAGCTGAAGATATACAGGACATTGCTAACTCATCTAATGGAAATGTTAAAAATGAATTGGGCTTCACACGAGAGGGGTTGAGGCTAGCACTTGAGTTAAAGGAGAGATATCATTCTCATGAACCTTTAATTGTTCCAGAGAATGGCAACAAGTTGCTAATGCCGGAACACTTGCTTAATGACGATATTAACTTACTTGGACTAGAAGACCCCTTGCCATTAGCGATGGTGGCCTCCAGAGATCCTGACTCGCCAATGTCTGTTGCGGCAACAGTAAGAATTAGCGGTATGCCTAAGCGAACACCTCTAATAAATGAAGTATTCAGTATGTTGGGACAAACTTCTAAGCATCCAGCTGTAAAGCAGTGTGTTAATTTGGTCAAAGAAAGCGCTTTTAATCCTGAAATCATAGGTAGGGTTAAGCGAAACGCTAAACAGTTTGTTGCTTTGAGCCGCAAACGTTATACTCAAGCTCTAAAAGAAAATCTACGTCAATTAATTGAAGGAAATTTGAACCCTAGAACGTTCGTTGCTGAATTTTTTGAGTTGTCGGAAGCAGGGAATTTAAGGGTCGATATAAGAAAAAAATTAATTCTGGGTCTTTTAAATTCGGATACTATAAGGCCGTCCATCAAGTTTCTATTTTTGGAAAATCTAGAGAGGTTGCCGTCTACGATTAGGCTCGAGGTTATTAACGAGGCGATGAATGCTCCTGACAAGCCGATACTAGAAGCTATAAAACAAGAATTAGCTTGGATCCGTCAAGGTTTACGCAAAGAAACGATCAATTAATATAATACTTGCTGGCTATATTCGTAATTCTTTAGTCTACTTTTTTAGAGTTTTTTGATTTTTATAATAAGAAATATTAATCAAAATAATGGAGGTTTTATATTTTTTGACTTATAATTACGTGCGCTATCTTTTATATTAATACTTGGTTCTGGCTGAATGAATAACTCAAATATTCTATTAATCATCAGCATAATATCCCTATTTGCTACTTTATAGAAAATCGTTTGGGCAGATCTTCTTGTTTTTACAATTCTATTTTTACGCAGAATTGCTAAATGTTGAGATAATGCTGATTGACTTATACCTAAAATCGACTCCAACTGCCCAACAGGGTATGCTTTCTTACTTAAAAGTTGTATTATCAACAAACGATGATGGTTTGCTAGGGCTTTTAATAGTGTACTCTTTAGATGCATAGATTTTTTATTATCATTGTGATTTTTATTATCATTGTGATTTTTAATATCAGATAACATTATTATTGGTCCTTAAGTTTTGATCATTTTAATAACGTGAATATTGGTTTTATTTAACGATAAGTCGATAAAAATTTATGTTTTTTTTGAGATAAAAGGTTGGTATTTTGAGTACGCAGTTCTTCTATCATCAAGATTGTTTAGATCATTACGCTGGTTTGAGCCATCCAGAGTCACCTAAAAGGTTAATATCGATTACAAAAACACTCTCGCACACTGATTTTGATAGGCTTTCAAGAGTTCAATCTCCAAAAGCTGAATTTGATACAATAACTCTAATGCATGATCCGTATTATGTAGAGACTATTTTTAACTCATTACCTATCTCAAATTTTAAACAACTCGATCCGGATACAATATTATCACCTGGTTCTGGCGATGCTCTTTTGCGAAGTGTTGGGGGCATTTGTTCAGCAGTCGATAACGTCTTAAGTGGGGTATCAAATAATGCATTTTGTTGTATGCGTCCACCTGGACACCACGCTGAATACGGAGAAGCTATGGGTTTTTGTATTTTTAATAATATAGCTGTGGCAGCAAAATACGCTCAGAAGAAATATGGTATCGATAAGGTGGCAGTCGTTGATTTTGATGTCCATCATGGAAATGGTACTCAGCATTTATTTGAAAATGATCCTAATTTATTTTATGCTTCTACTCATCAGTATCCTGCCTATCCTGGCACAGGAGCTATCTCAGAGGTTGGTTCAGGGAATATTGTAAATGTTCCTTTAAAGCCTGGATCTGGTTCGGAGGCCTTTAGAGAGGCATATACAAAAACTATTTTACCAAAATTAAATACTTTTGAGCCCCAGTTGTTGTTGGTTTCCGCTGGATTTGATGCACATAGAAAAGACCCTTTATGTCAACTCAATCTTAACAGTGATGACTTTAGTTGGGTAACAAAGCATTTAATTGAGGTCGCAGATAATCACTGTCAAGGAATGTTAATATCCACTCTCGAGGGAGGATATGATTTGGATGCCCTAGCCAGTAGTGTAGCAAAACATGTTCAGGAATTGTTAATGTATGGCTAAATAATTAATTTTTGTCTATAATTTTCAGAGTTTTAGTTTGCTCAGCTAATAAGCCAAGTAGTAGAGTTATCTAAAAATTTTATGGATGTATTAATCAGGAGCGTTTTTATATGGGGTCAAAAAAACTTGATAAAGAGATACAAACTAATATTGAAGAAATGAGTTTTGAGGAAGCTTTGGAACAACTTGAGGTAATAGTTGATAATCTTGAGGGGGGAGAGAGTAAATTAGATGATGCCATTAGCGCTTATGAGCGTGGTATTTTATTGAAAAAACATTGTGAGACCAAGTTGCAAGTAGCTAAATCTCGCGTGGCTAAACTCTCGATTGGACCAAATGGCGATTTAGAAGCGAAAGAGATAGAGTTTGCCTAAATGATGGATTTTGAGCAATCTTCTCAAGATTTTTCGGATGCTCTCTCTGACGCTGCCGCAGCTACTGAAACAGCTTTATTAAAACTTATTCCTGTGCGTGATGGCCCCGAGTCGCAAATTATTGATGCTATGCGTTATTCTGTAATGGCAGGCGGTAAAAGACTGCGACCTTTTCTAGTGATTGCTACTTCAGATTTATTCAACGTCCCGCGGTCATCATCAGAACGGGTAGCAGCGGCAATAGAAATGATTCATACGTACTCACTTATTCATGATGATTTGCCAATGATGGATAATGACGATCTTCGACGAGGTGTGCCCACTTGTCATATAAAGTTTGATGAGGCTACAGCGGTCTTAGCAGGTGACGCACTTCTATCTTTGGCATTTGAGGTTTTGAGCCATAATGATACACATGAGTCAACAAAGGTCAGATGTGATATTATATTAGAAGTTTCTCGCGCTATTGGTGCGAATGGTATGGTTGGTGGGCAGATGTTGGATATCCTTGCAGAAACAGAGAAATTTGGTGTATCCGAAATTACGCGACTTCAAAGAATGAAAACAGGCGCGTTAATTAATTGTTCATGTCAAGCCGCGGCTATTTTGGGTAAGGCCAGCGCAACGCAAAAGCATTTATTAAGTGCTTATGCGAATGATATTGGCCTCGCTTTCCAGATTATTGATGATTTATTAGATATGATTGGAGATCCAGTGGTGCTTGGTAAAGCTGTGAATAAAGATACCAAGGCTGGTAAGGAAACATTTGTTTCATTGCTGGGTCCAGATCGGGCAATGGAACAGGCTGAAATTTTAATTGAGCAAGCGATAAGCAACCTTAATATTTTTGGAGATAAGTCAAAATATTTAATTAATCTTGCAAAATTTATATTAGCTAGACGTAACTAGGATTTTACAATAAAAGTAAGCGGATCAATTTTTTAACTAAGAAAGATGTGCAATGGCGGATGATAGCAAAACGCCTCTACTAGATAAAGTCACTGATCCCTCAGATATTCGTGAATATTCAGTGGCAGAGTTGAAGCAATTGTCAGCTGAAGTTAGGTCAGAGACTATTGATACGGTTTCGATAACTGGGGGGCACTTGGGGGCGAGCCTCGGTGTTGTCGAATTAACGGTAGCATTGCATCATGTTTTTAAAACACCTATCGATCGACTAATTTGGGATGTAAGCCATCAGGCCTATCCACACAAAATTTTAACTGGACGTAGAAATCAAATTAGGACACTTAGACAAGGTGGCGGGCTCTCGGGTTTTACGCGGCGCTCTGAAAGTGTTTATGATCCATTTGGAGCTGCGCATAGTTCTACTTCTATTTCCGCTGGCCTTGGAATGTCTGTTGCCACTGATCTTAGTGGTAGTAAAAAAAATGTGATAGCGGTTATTGGTGATGGAGCTATGAGTGCTGGAATGGCTTATGAGGCCATGAATAACGCTGGCTCATCAAAATCTCGATTGATTGTTATTTTGAATGATAATGATATGTCAATTGCTCCACCAGTTGGCGCCATGAGTGCATATTTATCACGTTTGATTTCATCAAAGTCTTACCAATCCATACGAGATTTCGTCAGAGATATAGCTGAAAAAATGCCGCGGAGAGTAGAAGAAACCGCTCGACGGGCCGAAGAATATGCGCGTGGTATATTAACAGGTGGAACACTTTTTGAGGAACTAGGTTTTTTTTATATTGGTCCAGTGGATGGACATAACATAGAGCATTTGCTGCCCTTACTTAAAAATGTAAGGGATAGTGAATCTAATGGACCTATTTTATTACATGTAGTGACAAAAAAAGGTCATGGTTACGAGCCTGCAGAGAAATCGTCTGATAAATATCATGGTGTTTCAAAGTTTGATGTTATAACTGGAAAGCAGGACAAGCCCGTTTCAAATGCTCCATCCTATACATCTGTTTATGCGAGAGCTCTAATTGATGAGGCAAAAAAGGATGAAAAAATTGTCGCTATCACGGCAGCAATGCCGGGCGGAACTGGTTTAGACAAGTTTGGCGATGCTTTTCCGGATAGAGTATTTGATGTGGGAATTGCTGAACAACATGGAGTAACATTCGCTGCTGGGATGGCAACAGAGGGTTATAAGCCTTTTGCGACAATCTACTCTACCTTTCTTCAACGAGCATATGATCAGGTTGTGCATGATGTCGCGATCCAAAAATTGCCAGTTCGTTTTGCAATAGATAGGGCAGGATTGGTTGGAGCGGATGGTGCAACTCATGCCGGTTCTTTTGACATAACCTATCTTGCTTGTTTACCTAATTTTATTGTTATGGCGGCTTCCGACGAGTCAGAGCTTGTTCATATGGTTGCCACAGCCGCCGCCATTGATGATTGTCCCAGTGCTTTCCGTTACCCAAGGGGAGAGGGCCTTGGTGTCGAAATGCCTGAGATTGGCAAGCCTTTTGATATAGGTAAAGGAAGAATTTTACGCGAAGGCACTTCAATTGCGATTTTAAACCTTGGTGGACGTTTGAAGGAAGTTATGGAAGCCGCTGACGAATTAGCTTCTTTAGGGTGGTCATCAACAATTGCTGATGCGAGATTTGCAAAACCGATAGATGAGAGCTTGATATTAAATTTAGCTCGTGATCACGAGGTGTTAATTACAATTGAGGAAGGCTCAATCGGTGGATTTGCATCTCACGTTATGCAATTCTTGGCAAATAAAGGTCTTTTTGATAAAGGACTTAAATTTCGAGCAATGACTTTGCCAGATATTTTTATTGATCATGATAAGCCAGAAATACAATATGCAATCGCAGGTTTAAAGAGATCTGATATTGTTTCAGTAGCTTTGAAGGCTGTTGGCGAAGATGCCAGATTACGTTTAGATGTATCACCCGCTAGTGCGTAAGTGGTAGTTTTTTGATGCAAAAAAAAAAGACTAGATCAAATTTTGGTCGATCGAGGATTAGCCTCCTCTCGCAGTCGTGCTCAGTCTCTGATCATGGCTGGAAAAGTATATTCTGATACCAAAAGATTAGATAAATCAGGTGTTCAATTTAATGAAGATCTGATCATTGAACTCAAGGGTGAAGATCATCCTTGGGTATCTAGAGGTGGAGTTAAACTTGAGCACGGAATTAAAGCTTTTGGACTGGATGTTCAAGATTCTGTTTGTTTGGATATTGGTGCGTCCACCGGAGGATTTACTCATGTACTTTTGAAAAACGGCGCACAAAGAATTTATGCTGTTGATGTTGGTCATGGACAGTTGGCGTGGGAAATAAGAAATAATGATAGAGTTGTGGTTATAGAGCGTTTCAATGCTCGATATCTCACCCTTAATGAAATCCCTGAAAGAATTGACTTTATTTGCTGTGATGCAAGCTTTATCGGTCTAAAAACAATTTTGCCAGCAGCGCTTCAATTAGCTGGTTCCGGTGCTCATCTGTTAGCATTGATAAAACCGCAATTTGAAGTTGGCAAGGAGCATGTAGGGCGAACAGGAGTTGTGCAAGATATATCATTGCATCAATTAGTTTGTAGAGATATTTCAGATTGGCTGACTAACATAAAAAACTGGAGGGTTTTAGGAATAGAACAAAGTCCTATAAAAGGACCTAAAGGCAATATAGAATTTTTAATTTTAGCTAAATTTAATCAGTAACAAATTAGTTTCTTTATCTACTTTGCGAGTGGTACTCAGAGTTAGGCATCATATCTAAACCATGAGCCATTCGATTTGTGTAATTAAAAAAAGCTGTCGTATCACAAATATCAAATATATCCTTTTCGCTAAAATCTACTCTCAATAGTTCTTCTCGATCGAAGTCATTTATTTGCTCTGGTTCAGTAGTTAATTTAAATGCAAAATCTAACATTGCACATGTCCTATCGTCCATATTAGAGACTCGATAGTTCATCACCAACATTTCACCCATTTGGGGATTATTAGAAAGGTCCCGGACCGCCTGACCGTGTACAACGAGACAGTAGTAACAATTATTTGCTGAAGAAACTACAACTGCAATCATTTCACGTTCTAGTTTTGTTAAATTACAATACTCTTCATCCAACATTAGTTGATTGTAGAAATTTGTAAAATTTCTAAGTTTTTTTAAATTTCCAGTATATGCACGGAGTACATTGGGTATTAAACCTAATTTTTCCTCACAGATTCTAAGATACCTCTTAGTATCATCATCAAGGTCTTCAAACTCTGGAAGGCTAATTTTAACTATATGCTTGGGTTGGGGCATTTGCAGGGCCTTAACTATTTGGTGATAAGGCTTTATTTATCAACATATGATCAGCTAAAACACACGCAACCATGGCTTCTCCAATTGGAACAGCCCGAATGCCAACACATGGGTCATGTCGTCCCTTAGTTGAGACTTCAACTTCTTGACCCAGTGTATTTACTGTTTTCCTGGGAGTTAGAATAGAGCTCGTTGGCTTTACAGCGAATCTTACAATAATATCTTGGCCTGTAGTAATGCCGCCCAAAATACCTCCAGATTTATTGGAGGTAAAAATTGGCTGTCCGTCCTTGATTCGCATTTCATCAGCGTTTTCTTCTCCTCGTAATTCGGCTGCTGCAAAACCAACTCCAAATTCCACCGCTTTAACAGCATTAATACTCATTATTGCTTTGGCAATATCAGCATCTATCTTATCGTAAACTGGACTACCCAACCCTACTGGGACACCAGTTGCACTAATCTCAATAATGGCACCGATTGATGATCCCGATTTACGGATATTATCTAAATACCTTTCCCAAATAGGTACGGCGCTCTTATCTGGACACCAGAAATCATTATTGCTTATCTCATCAGAGTCCCATTTTTCACGATTTATTTGTTTGTCTCCAATTTGGATCATTGATCCAGTTATATTAATGCCCTTTCCTAAAATTTTTCTTGCAACCGCGCCTGCAGCAACTCTATTTGCTGTTTCTCTGGCGCTCGCTCTTCCGGATCCTCGATAATCACGAATACCGTATTTTTGCTGGTAGGTATAATCAGCATGTCCTGGTCTGTAGATATCTTTTATCTCTGTGTAGTCTTTTGAGCGTTGATCTGTATTTTCAATTAAAAGCCCTATAGGTGTTCCAGTTGTTTTTCCATCGAAAATACCAGAAAGTATTTTTATTTTATCAGCTTCTCGTCTTTGTGTTGTAAATCTTGATTGACCAGGTTTTCTTTTATCTAGCCACTTCTGAATATCTATTTCTGTTATTGGGATGTTTGGTGGACAGCCATCAATGATACATCCTATAGCTGGACCGTGGCTTTCACCAAACGTCGTAAATTTAAAGAGATGTCCAAAACCATTACCTGACATAGTAATTCCAATTAGTTATCACTACCATTTACGTTGATATCAGGAGCATCAACTGCTTTCATTCCGACAATATTATATCCACAGTCAACATGATGCGTTTCTCCAGTAACTCCAGATGATAAATCACTTAGCAGATACATTCCCGATCCCCCAACATCATCACCATTTACGTTCCTTCTTAAAGGAGAATTATATTCATTCCATTTTAGTATATACCGGAAATCACCGATTCCAGAGGCGGCCAATGTTTTCATCGGACCGGCTGAAAGAGAGTTTACTCTAATATTTTTACTCCCCAAGTCTTCAGCCAGGTAACGTACACTAGCTTCTAAAGCAGCTTTTGCAACGCCCATTACATTGTAATGGGGCATTACTCGTTCTGAGCCTGCATAGGTTAATGTGAGAAGCGAACCGCCATCTTTCATTAGTGTTTCTGCTCTTTGACAAATGGCTGTGAAAGAGTAACAAGAGATCAGCATGGTTTTCGAAAAATTTTCTGCTGTTGTATCCATGTATTTGCCGGTCAACTCATCCTTATCGGAAAAAGCTATACCGTGTAGAACAAAATCTAATTTCCCCCACTTTGATTTTATTTCATCAAAAACTTTATTGATACTCCCGTCATCGGTAACATCACATGGCATAATAAACTCAGACCCTATGGACGAAGCTAGCGGCTTCACCCTTTTTAGTAGTGCTTCACCTTGATAGGTGAAGGCTAGTTCGGCTCCTTGGTCAGATAAGGTTTTTGCAATATGCCAGGCAATTGATCGATTATTGGCAACGCCCATCACCAATCCTCGTTTGCCAGCCATAAAACCTGTTAAATTAGTCATAATTTCCTCTTAACTAAAGCGAACCATTAATTGAAGATAAGTTTATTCTTAAGCTATTTAAAATACTATTAAGACCTACTTCAAATTTATTATAAATTTAAAAAACTCCCTTGATTTATGATCGGTCACGGCACTAATAGCAATATAAATTCTATCTTATACTAAACTAAAAATAAAAATATTTTACTTTTATAATCAATTAATTACACGCCAAGTCCCATCTGGTTGACGACATGCTGTTCCTTTTACTGTTTCCATCTTGCCAGCAACGTTTATTTCATGCTCATACTCTCTGCAAAACTCTCCAGAAGCCATTTGTTCAGTTCGTTTAGGTGTAACTTTGCCAGAATTCCCTGTATTTGGATTAGTCCACGTTGATGCTACACCATCTTTATTATTTTCTAAGCTATCACGTTGTGCCTGCTTTGCTTTCAATCGATCAAGATCATCTAATGCTCTACCTAATTGACTTCCTGCAAAAGCTCCACCCAAGGTTCCTAATGCTACCGTTACTAATTTTCCCTTGCCTTTGCCCATTTGAGCTCCTGCTAAGGCACCAAGGCCAGCACCCAAAATAGTTCCAATGTTCTGTTTTTGGCTATTTTGAGTTTCAGCACAGGCGAATAATGAGGTTATAATAGGTAATATTAATACGATTTTAAAAAGTTTCATATTTATAATTCTCCTCAGATCTTTCTGCAGATTGTATTCTATTTAAGTAAAATATATTTTTAGACTTAATATACTATCTTATTCTAAATTATATACCATTTACTTTCTATATAAAAATATACAATGATTGATTATTTTTATATTAGGAGATTAAAATAGTGATAGATAAATTAAAAAATAATGACATGCTACTGTACGATTCTAAAGAGCCTATCTCTGTTTTTGAAGATTGGCTTGAGCTAGCTACAGAAACTGAACCAGAAAATCCAAATGCTTTCGCACTTGCCACAGCAAATCCTGATGGTATGCCATCAGTTAGGATGCTTCTACTAAAACAAGTTAATTCTGATGGATTGGTGTTTTATACGAATTCTAAAAGTAGAAAAGGAAAAGAGATAGCAGAAAACCCTTATGCCTCGATGTGTTTCTATTGGAAAACACTAGCAAGGCAAGTAAGATTTGAAGGATTGATAGCGGAGATTGAGCCCGAACTTGCGGATCAATACTTTGCTAGCCGGTCGAGGGGAAGCCAAATCGGTGCTTGGGCATCTGAGCAATCCCATGAGTTATTTAAACACGAAGATTTAGAGAAAAATGTGGCATTCTACGATCAAAAGTTTAAAAATACTGAAGTACCTAGGCCAGAATTTTGGAGGGGCTATCGACTAAAACATAAGAGGGTTGAATTTTGGGCTGAGAAAACATTTCGTTTGCATGATCGCTACGTATACGATTGGAGTGGAAATGAATGGAAAACCAAAAGATTGTATCCGTGAGTTTTGTAAAATGTATTCAGTAAAGAACTATAATTCAACCCTAGGACAAGTGCTTTGAGCAAAGGTACCCAACAAGAATTTGAAGATCGAAAGTTGGAGCGATTGATGAGGCTTGCAACTTATTCATCGGTAGCCGTTGCTTCTATCCTCATCTTTGTAAAAACCGGTGCGTGGTTGTCAACTGAGTCCCTAAGCTTGCTCGCTTCATTGGTGGATTCAATGCTAGACGTTGGCGCATCATTTATAAGTTTGATTGCAGTTCATCATGCGCTTCAACCCGCTGACAAAGAGCATCGATTTGGGCATGGTAAGGCCGAGGCAATTGCCGGATTAGCTCAATCCGCATTCATAGCTGGCTCGGGGGTTTTTCTTTTGTTTGAGTCTGCAGATAGGTTAATTAATCCAGTTAAGGTTGTAAATACGACCCTAGGCATTTCTATAATGGTTATTGCAATAGTGTTGACCGTTATACTAGTTGGATTTCAAACTTATGTTGTACGTAAAACAAACTCAATAGCAATTAAGGCAGATACTATTCACTACCGAGCTGATTTATTAGTTAATTTAGCAGTAATTGTGTCTCTAATACTTGTCGCTAATTTCGACCTGTATGTTGTGGATCCCATATTTGCAGTGCTTATTGTTGGTTATATGTCATTTGGCGCATATCAAATTTCTGCTCGGTCGCTTGATGTATTAATGGACAAGGAATTCCCCAATTCGGAGAGAGAAAGGATTAAAAAAATCGCAGAGAGCCATAGTAGCGTTTTAAATGTTCATGATATGCGCACGCGATCGTCCGGGACAACTTCGTTCATTCAATTTCACGCAGAAATGCCGAATGATATATCACTTGTTGAAGCTCATGAAATTGCCGACGAGGTTATGTTAATGATAGAGGAGGCTTTCCCTAATACTGAGGTGCTCATCCATCAAGATCCAGAGGGAGTTGATGAGCGTCGAGATAAAATCAAATAGTTTAAGGATTATCGACACTTAGTTATTATGAAATCTTATTAAGAAAATATGTGTTCATCTCACCTTTATTTTTTAACTGAATTTTTCCTCGGCTTTCGATTGTATCTTTAACCGTCAGGAACTGTTGTGTCTCGCCTGAAATATGAACTCTATTAACTTCTCCAGAACTCTCAAGTCTTGATGCAATGTTTACTGCATCTCCCCAAATATCGAAGCCGCTTTCCGAAGTGCCAGCTATTATTGGACCTGTGTGAATTCCAACTCTTATTTCCCACGGTTTTTGTTGAAGAGCTTCGCGTTTTATATTTATCCCTCGAACAGCTTCTATAATATCAAGCCCTGCTTTACATGTATTCTTAGCGTGATCTTTTTCACCAGCCGGAATCCCGCCAACAGCCATATAAGAGTCGCCAATAGTTTTGACTTTTTGAAGGCCATGATTAATCATAATTTGATCAAACGATGCAAAAAATTCATCTAATATTTCTATCAAGTCTCCTGGTTCAATGTTCTCTGTTAATTTTGTAAATCCAACGAAATCAGTAAAAAGAATGCTAGCTGAGGAATAATAGGTTCCAATCATTTTCTCATGATTATCATTGAGAGTAATATTAGATAATTCATCAGGAGTATTAAGTTGTTGCTCGAAAAGATTACTTAATTGATCTGAGAGAAGTCTCAAGCCCTCTTTCTGTTCGTGGTTAATTGACCCTGGTATTTTGTCCATAACGCATAATGTTCCCACGGTATAGCCGCGCGTTGTAATTATTGGAGTTCCAGCATAAAATTGGATATTTGGTGCCATTGGCATTTCATGAAAATGTTTACTTCGAGGGTCTTCTCGGACATTATTGATAATCAATTGTTCTCTTGGTGCCTCTAATACGTATTGGCAGATTGAAGCGCTCCGGGGGATGTCTTTGCCCATAACCTCTTCAAATGCATTAAACCCATGGGTATTTTTACAAATTTGGTTATTATCATTTAAAATATGCACACGGCTTTGTGTTCGACCAGTCAAATAACAGGCCAGTTGAGTAATATTATTGAAATTACGATTGTTATTAACATCTGTATTTATTAGATCTAAACGTTTTATCTCATTTAGTCGTTCTTCCTCATTAATAGGAGTTTTTATTGGTTTCATTCCGACTTTGAGAGCCTGGTCCGACATAAATTTGTGCAGTTTCTTATGTAAAAATGACATTTATTTATTACCTAAAAATAAGTTCAAGGATTTTTTAATAACCAAAATTCAATTTTTTTTAAATGATATCAAATTTAAGACTAAACCAAAATACTTTAGAGCTGATTATTGACCTTTACGGTTGATTAAAAAATGTCCATTATAAAAATTACTTAAAATTTGAAATATTTATCTTATATTATAGGTGATATAAGAAGCGGTCTAAATGTAAATTTTATTGCATGCAGGTGAGTAAATGAAAAATTCCAAAACAGTTCTCATTGATAATAATCCGGGTAGAAATTCTCAGACTTTCGGTATCGCCAGGGAATTAGGAACAAGTGAAGACCTTATACATGAGCCATCTATTGGTGTAGTAGGGAATAAAGGAGACTCCCAATGTTACATGGGAGTAGGGCGTAAAGTGGATGTCATACATCAGGCATTGTCGAAAAGAGTGGGGACTAATGGAAGTCAGATGGCAATGCGTTTGGTTCAACCAGAGTTTACCGTAGCGACTTCTGATGGTATTCGAAATGGCACTAAAGAAATGAGATATTCTCTTATTGGAAGAGAAGTGACAAATGATTCTTTATGTGAACATCTAAGTGCTACTGGTTTAGAAGGTTTAATAGCCGTTGTAGCTTGCGACAAGCCGCCAGTTGGCACGCTAGCAGCAATTTTGGAACATAATAGGCCTGCCATAATCATGTCTGATGGCTCAATCCGGCCAGGAATAGATTCAGAAACAGGAGAAGCAATTGATATTGTTTCCAGTTACCAAGTGGCTGGCAGCACTAATGAGATTTTGAAGCGACGTATAGCTAAAGAGGCTTGCCCTGGTTTTGGAAGCTGTGGAGGAATGTTTACGTATAACACAATGCAAACGTTTATTGGTGTATTAGGCATGGAACCTCTTCACATGGTGTCACCAGCTTCGCAAGATGACCGGCGAACAAATGAGTTTCCTGATGAACTAATAACCTATCTTAATAAATTAATTAAAAAGAATATTACACCTAGAGATATTGTGACACGTGAGTCTATTCGTAATGCTATTATTGTTTCTATGGCGGTTGGTGGTTCCACTAATGTAATGCTCCATGCTCCTGAACTTGCTCGTGCGGCAGGTTATAAAGATTTCGCGGAAGATATAATGGATCCAGCTGAGTTTAATTATTTATCAGAAAATATTATACCTGTTATTGTAAATGCCCGACCTTTTGGCAAATATTCGATGGTTGATATTGATTGTATGGGGGGTGTTCAAGTATTTGTGAGAGATTTGCTAAAAGCTGGTTTGTTAAATGGGGAGACCATGACTTGCACCGGGGAGACTTTAAGTGAGCAGGTTAATCGATTAAACCCACCGGAACCTGACGGAGATGTCATTTATAGCGCGGAGAAACCTTTTAAAGGAACTGGGGGACTGAGGGTTTTGGGCGGAAATTTATCGCCGGAATATAGTTCTATTTTAAAACTAGCTGGTGTTGAAGGAGGATTGGAAAACAATATATTTTCTGGTCAGGCTAAAGTTTTCGACGGTGAGCAAGAATTGCTGAAAGCTCTCGATTTAAAACCAGAGAGCTTTGAAAATTTTGATATGGTGGTCGTTAGGTATGAGGGGCCTGTGGGAGGACCCGGGATGCCAGAGATGTTAGACTCAACTTCTCGCATAACCACTTTGTGCCGTGATAGGAATATTATTATTGGGTTAATGACAGATGGACGATTTTCTGGAGGTTCGGTTGGTTTGGTTATAGGTCACGTTGGACCAGAGGCCGCGGTGGGTGGCCCAATAGCCTTGATTGAAGGAGGTGATAAAATAACCGTTGATTTGAATAGGAATGAATTAAATTGTAAGGAATTGGGTGATCCTAAGATTTATAATCAAAGGAAATCTAATTGGGACAAAGAAGTAGCTATCAATAATGGCACGCATCCCTCTGTAGGGCGGGCTAATACGAGTTTATTAAATAGAATGCGATGTTCTGCTGTTTCAGCTGTCTTCGGAGCTGGTATGCATCCAGAGAGAAAATTGTGGGTTAGTGAGCCGAGAATACCCTCTGTATCTGATTTTAAGCCTGAAAATAAGTTTAAACCTTAGATAAATTATTATTTTTTTAAATTATTATTATCAGGAATTAGTAGAGCTAATCGCTAGCTAGAAGGTGGGGTAAAAATAATGTTAGTGAAGGCAACCAGACTATAAACGCTACACGCACTGCGTCTGAGATGAAAAATGGAATCACCCCTTTAAATGTCTCAATCATTGGGACATCTTTTGCCATTGAGCTTATTACAAATACGTTCATTCCAACTGGAGGAGTAATAAGACCTACCTCCACGACAATAAGCGATATTATACCAAACCAGAGTTTAACGTCATCAACCGGCATCCCAAAATCAAGGGCTGCTATGATGGGCCAAAAAATTGGCACTGTTAGGAGTATCATGGATAAGCTATCCATGAGAAATCCTAGAAGAATATATATTACAACCATCATAATTATTATGATAATTGGAGGTAAGCCAGAAGTCCTAAAAAATTCAGCTAGATCGTTTGGAAGCTCTGTAAAACCAAGAAATGCGCTGAATATTGCTGCACCTAGAATAATTAAGAAAATTAAGCCTGTCGTTGACGCCGTTCCTAAAAAAACGTCTTTGATGCCTTTCCACCGCATTCTTCCTCTTGTAATTGCCAAAAGGAATGTTCCAATACACCCTATTCCAGCTCCCTCAGTTGGGGTGAAAATACCGCTATAAATTCCACCCATAACTAGGATAAATATTAATAAAACTCCCCAAATATCCAAGATTGATTTCCAACGTTCTGATAGCGATGTCTTTGGTGCTGCGGGACCTGAGTTTGGATTGATTCGGACAATAATTGCTATAACCCCAATATAGCCAATTGCAGCCAATATACCCGGTAACAATGCGGCCTGAAACAGGGTGGCTATATTAGCTTCTACCATGACTGCATAAATTATAAGTATCAGTGAGGGAGGTATTAGAATGCCAAGTGTTCCGCCAGCTGCCAAACATCCAGTTGCTAGTGAGCCCGAATATTTAAATCTTTTTAATTCTGGTAATGCAACTTGGCCCATTATTGCTGCGGTTGCTAGTGACGATCCGCTTATGGCACCAAACCCAGCACATCCACCAACAGATGCCATGGCAACACCACCTCTGAAGTGCCCAAGCCATCGATGAGCCGCAGTGAACAAGGCCTGAGATAATCCCGCTTTCGCGGCAAATTGTCCCATCATTATAAACAAGGGAGCAACAGATAAATCAAAGGCAGAAAAACGATAATAAACTTCTGTTTTGAGATAACTCATGAGGGCTACTGTGCCAGCTATTTCCAAATAACCGCCGATTCCCACTAATAACATGGCCACGCCAATCGGGATTCGAATTGCCAGAAGAACCATCAAGACAACGAATCCTATGATCCCATATTCAAGTCCAGTTAAGTCAAACATTTATCGCTCACCTGGCATTCGGGTATTGGGTTGATCTTCAGTCCCTTTATGATGAGAGGCTATTTTGACTTCTTTGACGCTTTGCCAAAATGTATATAAACAAATAATAGCCAATAGTGACATGCAAGCTATCGCATAAGGAAAAGAAATCCAGCGGGGAAAGCCTAAAGTTGTGAAGGTTTCGTTATTTTGATGCATTTCTATACCGCCATAAACGAGACGCCAAGTCAGTAAAATGCCAATAAGTAAATAAATTAAGCTACCCAATGCGTCGCAAAAAGACTTCACCCTGCTTGTCGCTTTATTGAGAATAAAATCAACGATTACATTTTCGTTCATTAACTGACAATAGGGTAGGAATGCAAATATTGCCGTACAAGTCCACAACTCAATTAGGTCGTAAATACCCGTTACGGAACCGATATTGGTTGCACGACCAATTACACTCGTTGTTATAGCTACTCCCATTATAGCTATCATGAGCGCCCCAAACAGCGCTAAGCTAACCGATATTTTATATAAGGTCCGACCTACTTTATCAGTAGGCCGGAAGCTTGTTTCAATACCTTCGATCATTACTTTTATATTAATTTATTCACTTGCTATATTTGGCTATCATAGCACGAGCATCATTTATAAGTTCTTGTCCATTATTGACATTATGCTTATTTTTTAGCTCTTTTATGACTAAATTATATACGCTTTGGGAAACTTTCCTTATTTTGTCTGACTCCGTTGCGCTCAAAGTTGAAAATTTATTTTTCTTCTTTGATTTCATTACTCCTTTACCGCGTGGTTCCAGAGCATCCCAGTTCTTACCGGCAGCTTCTGCTACATTTCGGCCTGAATTATTATCGAGGATCTTTTTTAAGTCTGATGGCAGTTTAGCATAGCTTTTTTTATTCATAAGCAATGTAAATACCGCTGTGTTGAGTCGAGGCGCTGGTGCTGCTAATTCGGTAAAATATTTACCTAACTCGTGCATTTTTACAGCTGGTGCAATTTCATAGGGTAAAAGAACACCATTAATTACACCTTTTGACATCATTGGTGGAACTCGCCCTAGGGGAGTAGCTATTCCATCAGCGCCCAATGCTTGCAAAAGTAAAACTGAGGTCCGATTGGCTCCCCGCATTTTCATACCTTTAAGATCAGACATCTTAGTGATAGGCGTTTTTGTCATAAAAAGAACGCCACCATGAGCGTGCATTAGCAAAACTTGCCAAGGTGCAGTTTCATTACTTAAATGTTTGTCTTTGTAATCTTGCAAAGCAAGCGTTGTTGAAAGAGCATTTTTATGAAGGAATGGTAATTCAAAAATCTCAGCTCTTGGCATGCGCCCGGTTGTGAATCCTGGCAAAGTCCAAACTATATCGACGACTCCATCTCGAGCTTGATTCATAAGCGATTGCGGAGCACCACCCAATTGCATTTTCCAGAAAGGTTTAATATTTATACGACCGCCGGATTCTTTGTTAATTTTTTTTGCCCACGGTATTAACCAAGTCTTCGCAGGATTAGCGACCGGCGGAATAAAGCTATGCATTCTTAGATTAATTTCAGCCGCTTTGAGCAAATTTGTTTGTCCCAAAAGCAGAAAGGCAGAGAGAACGAGAGTAAGCTTAATGGATATAAAAAGTAATTTAAACATATCAACCCTCCAGTTGTTTTATAACTTGTTTGTTTATGAAATAGTCTACAATTTTACTACTAAAATTATCATGAGCTATTGTGTGTACTTGTCAAATATAAGATTCCATTATTTCCATAACTATCAGTTATGCCTATCCGGTGCGCGTCAAAAATTAGTCTAAATTGTTAAAAATAAGTTATTTTTGATGCAAACCTGGTCAATTATGAACTCACGTGCTGCAGAATCTTAAAATATTTTATTTCAGTTTTTGAATGTTTATATTTGGTACTCGGTATAATTTATATATCAAGCTCACACCAAACTGGAGTATGATCTGATGGTTTTTCCCACCCCCGTGGAGTCCGATCTACGCCGGAGTTTAACAACACATCAGCGGCATTAGGTGATAAAAGTAAGTGGTCTATCCTAATTCCTTGATCTTTATTCCAAGCGCCAGCGCGATAGTCCCAGTAAGAATAGAGCCCTCCGCCATTATTGTCCACTCGAAGTGCATCCGTTAATCCAAGATATATAATTTTACGCCAAGCAGATTTAGTTTCAGCTTTAAATAGTGCATCGGTTTCCCAAACCTTTGGGTCATAAGCATCTATATCTTCAGGAATCACATTGTAGTCTCCGCCTAAAACAAATAATCCTTCATTCTCCATAAGTTGTTTAGCCCTTTGATATAGGCGTTCCATAAACTCTAATTTGTAAGGGTATTTTTCTGTATCTACTGGATTGCCATTCGGCAAATAAATTGATGCTACTGTAACACCTTGTGTAAAGCCTTCAATATAGCGAGCTTGAATATC
>Ga0209425_10002134_pt1 | contig 22380 bp, 19 predicted proteins | sample COG_05_FD_184749 | JGI IMG/M metagenome (GOLD analysis project Ga0209425, IMG submission 184749) | Pelagic Microbial community sample from North Sea - COGITO 998_met_05 (SPAdes) (version 2) | ecosystem: Environmental > Aquatic > Marine > Neritic zone/Coastal water | place: Helgoland, sampling...
AGTAGGATAATCAGGGCCGGGTATAATTTTATAGAGGTCTTCTAGAGTGGTTTTTGGCTCTTCTAAAAGCTTAATACAAGCTGTTACCACTTCTTTTAAGTTATGCGAAGGAATATCAGTAGCCATCCCTACTGCAATACCTGATGCCCCGTTCAGTAAAAGGTTTGGTAGTCTAGCAGGAAGAAGTAAAGGCTCTAAAAGAGTCCCATCAAAGTTACTGCCCCAATCTACGGTCCCCTGTCCTAGTTCTTGAAGTAAATTTTTTGCATATGCTGAAAGCCTGCATTCCGTATAACGCATGGCAGCAAATGATTTAGGATCATCAACTGAGCCCCAATTACCTTGACCTTCAATAAGAGGGTATCGCGTTGTAAAAGACTGTGAAAGAAGGACCATAGCTTCATACGCAGCCGTATCTCCATGAGGATGAAATTTTCCAATGACGTCGCCGACTGTCCTTGCACTTTTCTTAAATTTTGCGGAAGAACTTAATCCCAGCTCAGACATTGCGTAAATTATTCTTCTTTGTACGGGCTTTAATCCATCTCCTATGTGAGGAAGAGCTCTATCTAGAATCACATACATGGAATAATCCAGATATGCTTTTTCTGTATATTGACTTAAAGGTTGTTGTTCTGTTTTTTCAGACATCGGCTAAGTTTCCTTTGTCTTCGAGCCACTCTTTTCTGTCCGGCGCTCCTTTTTTAGAAAGCAACATGTCCATGACTTGCATAGATTTATCTCCGTTTTTAATTGTAAGTTGCACTAACCTTCTTGCACCTGGCAACATAGTTGTTTCTCTTAATTGAGAGGCATTCATTTCTCCAAGACCTTTAAATCTTTGTATTTCAATTTTTGATTTCTTGTTTGAAGATTTAAGCTGCTCTACCAACTTATCTTTTTCGACTTCATCTAATGCGTAATGAACCTCTTTGCCTTGATCAACTCTAAAAAGAGGAGGCATCGAAACATATATTCTTCCTGATTCGACCAAAGGACGAAAATGTCTCAGAAATAGAGCACACAACAAGGTTGCTATGTGCAAACCATCAGGATCAGCATCCGCTAGGATACAAACTTTTCCATACCTCAAACCTTCTAAATTATTACTGCCGGGTTCCACCCCCAGAGCTACTGCAATATTATTTACTTCTTGTGAAGCCAAAATATCACCTACATCAACTTCCCAAGTATTCAAGATCTTTCCACCTAAAGGTAAAATAGCCTGAAATACCCTATCTCTGGCTTGTTTAGCAGATCCACCTGCCGAATCTCCTTCTACCAGAAACAACTCCCCTCTCTCGGCGTCATCTGTTGTGCAATCAGTTAACTTGCCAGGCAGAGCCGGTCCTGCAGTTGCTTTTTTTCTAACTACTTTCTTATTACTTTTCTGTCTTAACTGGGCATTTTCAATACAAATCAGAGCAATTTTCTCTCCCTCTGCTGTGTGCTGATTTAACCAAAGGCTAAAGGCGTCTTTAATGATGGCAGAAACTACGCCACTAAAATCTTTAGACGACAATCTCTCTTTTGTTTGTCCAGTAAATTGAGGATCTACAACTTTGGCCGATAAAATAGAACTGCAATTTAGCCAAATATCATCTGCGGTTAATTTAACTCCTCTTGGAATGAGATTTCTAAATTCGCAAAACTCTTTTAGAGCGTCTGTGAGTCCCGATCTAAGACCATTTACATGGGTTCCCCCTTGAGTAGTAGGTATTAAATTTACGTAACTTTCAGAAATAGGATCTGAAATACCTTGAACCCATTGCAATGCCCAAGTTAGTCCGCCTTCTTCGGTCATCTGATCGCCTTCAAATGGCTCCAAAGGAATTAATTCTGCTCCAGCATTATTAGCGACTAAATAGGCTGCTAAACCATCCATAAAACACCAAGTTTCAGATGCTCCCGTTGCATGATCTTTGAAAGAAATAGTGAGACCAGGGCATAAAACTGCTTTAGCTTTCAGGGCAGATGTAAGCTGGCTTATCGATACTTTAGCTGAATCAAAATATTGAGGGTCAGGAGAGAACGATATTTTTGTACCCGTATTCTTCTTCCCTACTGAATCAACTTCTTCTAAGTCTGAAGTCTTTTCTCCATTTTCAAAGCCTATTAGGTACTTTGAACCACCTCTCTTGATCTCAGCTGATAAAGTTTTAGATAGCGCATTTACCACCGAAACGCCTACTCCATGCAACCCTCCCGAGAATTTGTAATCTTCAGTAGAAAATTTAGCCCCTGCGTGTAATCTTGTAAGTATAAGCTCAACGCCTGGAACGCCCTCTTCTGGATGAATATCAATTGGCATACCTCTGCCATCATCCGAAACGCTAATTGATCCATCTTTGAAGTGCTCTACATCAATTCTTGAAGCATGGCCTGCCAGTGCTTCATCAATACTGTTATCAATAACTTCCAAGGCCAAATGATTAGGCCTAGAGGTTTCAGTATACATTCCTGGACGTTTACGTACTGGATCAAGTCCTGATAGGACTTCTATGGATTCTGCGTTATATTCTCTAGACATTGAGGTTTTGGCTTATTATACATTTAGAATTTTAAGATTCTTATATAGAAATTAACTTTGTTTAATTTAATTAAAAATATTTTTTTTTATTCAGTAGCAACTTTATTAATTAGTTGCTCTTCAGGAGAAACTAAATTGAAGGTAAAGGTGGATCGTTGGGACAATGGCTTAATAATACACCCCAATCTGACTGAAGAAATTGGTTCCAACGTACAGGGACCTTCTTTAATTAAAGTACCTGAATGGGTTAAAAAAAAACTAGGTAATTATTATCTATATTTTGCTGATCATAAAGGAGATCACATAAGATTGGCTTTCGCTGATGATCTAAGAGGACCTTGGAAAATAAAACCTGGTGGCGCTTTAAGTTTAAAGGATTCTCACTTTCTAACTTCAGTTCCAAAAACTCCAAAAGACTTTAATATTGAAGAATTAGAAGAGCGTATATCTCATCCAGACCTCGCTCCTTTTATCGTTAAAAGCATAGATGATTTAAATGTTCCTCATATAGCTTCGCCTGATGTCCACGTGAGTCAGGGCACCCAAGAAATAATAATGTATTTTCATGGCCTAAACGAATTTGGTTCACAAAAGACCAGAGTTGCCACTTCCGAAGATGGGTTGACCTTCGAAACAAGAGAAAAGATTGTTGGATGGCCTTATTTCAGAAAGTTCACTTATAAAGACGATGACTACGCCTTGTCTATGCCAGGTGTAATTTACAAAAATACAGGAGGCATTGAAGACTATATTCCAGTGAATCAAGTGATGGAAAATAATGTGCGCCATTCTGCGGTTTTAGTAAGAGGAGATGATTTGCTGATCTTCCATACAAGAGTAGGTGATAAACCTGAGAGGATTATGCTTTCTACTTTAAATTTATCTAGACCTTCCATTTTGTGGAAAGCAACTAAACCAATTGAAGTCTTAAGGCCTAAAGAAGATTGGGAAGGAGGAAAACTCCCTTTATATCCTTCTATAAGAAGCGCCATCAATACAGCAGTTAATCAATTAAGAGATCCAGCAATTTATCAAGAAGGTGATAAGTTATATTTACTCTACTCTGTGAGAGGAGAAAATGGCATTGCTATAGCTGATCTTCAAATAATAGATTAAAGGTTTAATTAAAATCTAAAAACCCATATTTCACATAGATTTCACACTATATTCATAAAATCTATATCTATTCATAAATATAAATGATATTATAATCCTACATTAAATATATCAAATTTTAGGAATGAAAAAATTAGAAAAAAAAGTCACTACTTACATTAAAATTATACTACCAGCTGTCTACCTGGCGCCCATAGCGCTCACATCTTGGAGTTTTATTTCTTTTGTTCAGTGGTCCAGTTAAAAAATTAGTCGGCAGATTGTAGTAGATCTAACATATGGCTTATCTTGCGGTGTCCATGCATCTCTCTTAGGACAATCCAGCTCTCCTTAAGATGTTCTAAATCTCTAGACCCTTCTAGATCCTCTTGAGCCTCAACAAATATTTGTCTAAGTTTTTGATTGAAGTGATCTAAGGTTGAAATTTTTATATTAGGCGGTTTAAAAGATTCGCACTCCTCTATCTTCTTTATTAGATTTTTGGCTTGAATAGATTTTTTACTTCTTTTTAACCATTCCATCATCAGATTATTTTGCTTATTTAAATTATCTGCAGCGCCATCAATCTGTAAAGAGGAAAGTAACATAAGACCGCCCCAGGAACCTAGGCGCGACTGATCATATTCTTTTTCTAGCAAAGGGAGAAAGAGAGTACCAATTTCTTGGGCACAAAACATTAAAGCTGTATTTAAATCAGGTTTCATTCTTTATGAGTTTTTCTTCTAAAGTTTCTAAAATTATCTCTAAATGTATATCGCCTGGAATCCAGGCAGAAAATAGATTGATTGGGTCAGTATTGCTTCCACTAATAAATTCATTGCCAGCTGAGGTCCATATAGCAAGACCTTTCACACAAGCAAAAAGATCCCACCAAGCTAAAGATTCTTCTTCAATCTTAATTTGTGTTTTTTCTTGCCAAATCGTTAGAGCTTTTTCTTTTTGGATTAAATAAGAAGGGCGATTATGGTCTTTCCAACACCAGATAGGTGAAGTGGCCCATGCTAGATCCTCAAGAGGATCGCCTATATGAGCCATCTCCCAATCTAATATTCCTATGAGAGAATCATCCTTAGATAAGAAATTTCCATTTCTATAATCTCCATGTACTAAGCATTTTTTAACGGCGTCTTTAGGAGGGTTCCTGTAAAGCTCCCTTATGGCCGCCTCTAGAATTGGTTCAACACCAAAGGAGTCTTGCCTAATAACTTCAACCCAATGGTCTAACTCTCTTTTCCATGAAGGTCCTTCAAATTCCCTTCCGGGTATAAAAGATAAATTTGGATCATTGGTGTCTTTAATGACTATTTCTCCAAGAATATTCCAAAATTGATGACCTAACTCTTCCTCATATGGCGAATAAGCTGCTTGATCAAAAGGACTTGCCGCTTCGCCTAAAAGCTCTTCCATAATAATAAAAGGGGCTCCCAGCGAGTCTGCAGATTCTTCGATGGCTATTGTTTTTGGAACAGGGACTTTAGAGTTTTGAAAAGCCATATAAGCCGAATATTCAGTCAACTGATCAGTTTCTATCAAAGCACTTGCTTGTGATCTTCTGTAAATAAGACGAGTTTCATCTAAATCTTTATTGAAAACAGATAACCGATAAGTTTCTCTTGATGCGCCTCCGAATATTCGACTTATTGAACCTAATGAAAAAGGCTCTTGATTGAGGTCAGAATAATACTTAATGAAATCTTCACCAAGTTGGGCTTCGTTATTCATCTTCCTATCGGTCTAATAATCCTTCAAAACCACTGGGCTTGTGCTTTCCTATTAGAAGTTCTTCTAATACTCCTGTGCCTTTAGTAGTTTGGCCATGCATTGAGACGGTAAAATCTGAAATTGCTTGGACGTGCAAAAAAGGAGGGTCATGAGGATCTTCAGAAAGATCATAACTATCATACATAGATTGGTTATCTCCTTGATACATGCCATGCCCCCACTCAGGATGCATATAACCAAGACCGCACATAAACATTCTGTATTTTGGTTCTATAACCACTTTAACTTCACTTCCGTCTTTTTTTTGTGAACAAAACTCTGCTTTAGAGACCCTTCTGGAATTCTTTTCGTAAGTAATTACTTTTTGAGGAGGACTTAGAACTTCTGTTTGATCTTCTGATAGTGTTTGTATGACTGAGTGATAATGAGTGGACTCACCTTTTTCATTGTCTACAAAATACGCATGTGAAGAAAAATCCTGAAAGTTTGCTGGGGCCCAAAGCCAATAAAATTGTGGTAGCTTAACTGGTGGTACAGGCTGAGTATCAGCTGAACCAACAGGTCTTATACCCCAAGAACGGTCACGGGTTCCAAAAAAATTTTCTGCCTTAACGTCTATACTGGTGTCTTTAAAATTAATACTACCTGACCACCTTCCATGCTGAGTAAGTCTTGTTGAGTCCATACTGACTTTTGGGCCATTCATAAGAGTCATTCTAGGTTCTTGCACAGGCTCAAAACGACCTTCAAATTCAAGGCTAGCAGAGATGCCATATTTTTTATCATCTATAGTTATTTTTAATTTCTTTAGAGGCTCAATAACTTCAACTGTTAATGCCCCAACTTGAGTGTCCACTCTTTCTTGATTTAAAACCCTTGAGTATCTGAAGTTATGCTGAGTACCCTCAATCACTAAAACAAAACTGCCGTCTATAAGATTTAAATTTGGGTAAACACACATTGCTGTAGCAAAGAACACTTCTCCGCCCTCGTTATAGCCGTTGAAAAAATAACGGTCATAAAAATTTCTTTCAGTTCCTACCTCGGATATTGGTACAGGGAGTTGGTGTATAGGAAAATCGTCGCCCTTAGTAAGCATTTCTATATTCTGACTTTAAGCTCAGATATACCAGCTAAAAAATTAGAAGGTATCCTGACGGGATCTTCAACATACTTAATGTCCGGAAACCGTAAAAGTAATTCTTCAAATAATACTCTTATCTGCATATGTCCTAATCTATTTCCAAGGCATAAATGCTCTCCTGCTCCAAAGGCTAGATGTTTTTTAGCGTTAGGCCTGTCTACCTGAAATAAATGGCCATCTTCAAAGATATCTTCATCTCTGTTTGCAGAGCCGTACCACATAACTACTTTGTCTCCCTTTTTTATGTCTTGGCCTCTTATGGAAGTATCTTTTGTAGCTGTGCGTCTAAAATAAATCACAGAAGTTACCCATCGAAGCATCTCATCCGTTGCATTTGCAATTAAAGAAGGATCATCTATTAGTTTTTGTCTTTCTAAAGGATTGTCTGTTAGTGCCATCAAACCACCCGTAATAGTATTTCGAGTAGTTTCATTTCCTGCAATAACCATGAGCAAGAAAAACCCATCAAGTAATTCGGCAGGTAATTGATCGCCTTCAACCTGCGTATTAGCGACGACACTCATAAGATCGTCCGTAGGATTTTTTCTTCTCTCTTCGATCATGTCTCTCCCCATTTTGAAGAGTTCCATATAATTGAACCAAACCTGCATGCTTTTTTCTGGATCTTGTTGGATGGAGGCATCAGTTAAATTATTTACTAAATCTCGTATTTTAGGTCTCTCTGACTCTTCTATTCCCATCATTTCACACAATACCCAAAGGGGTAACTGCTCTGAAATCTCAGTCACAAAATTGAAATCTTTTTTATCAGCCACTTTGTCTAACAGCTCTCTTACCTTATTTCTCATTCCGTCTTCTAGATTTCTAATGGATTTAGGAGTAAAGCTTGGGGCCACCATTTTTCTGTAAATCTGATGTTCAGGAGGATCCATTCCTATCATATTCCCTATGATGGCAGCCACAGCTGCAGGATCGACTACTTCAGGATCGCCCATTGTCATCAAGTGGCCGCCTACAGCTGAAGAAAAAGTCTTAGGGTCTTTGGAGACTTTAATAATATCTTCATGCTTTGTTAATGCCCAAAACCCAGGTTCGAAATCTAGGTCTTCTTCATGCCAATAAATAGGAGCTTCTGCCCGAAGCTGTTTGAAAGTATCAAAAGGCTGCCCATTAATAAATGTCTCCCATTTGTCAAGCTTACAGATTTGACCTATGTCATGTATAGGTTTTGGCATTTTTATAATTCCGAAAGGATTGTTTCTGCTGAACTCACATCAAGTCCTGGTCCTGACTCAACGTTTAGAGTTGAGACTACCCCATTATCAATGATCATGGCATATCTCTGAGACCTGGTGCCTAAACCAAAACCACTGCCGTCCATTTCCAAACCAATGGCTGCGGTAAAATCACCGTTACCATCAGAAAGCATCATAAGATCTTCTCCAACTTCTCTATCTTTTCCCCATGCCCCCATGACAAAAGGGTCATTGACCGACACACAAGCTACAGTGTCCACTCCTTTATCTTTCAAAGATTGAGCATTATCCACGTAGCCTGGTAAATGTTGAACGCTGCAAGTTGGTGTAAAAGCACCAGGAACTGCAAAAAGAACTACTTTCTTTCCTTCGCATAGTTCACTAGTTGTTAATGGTTTTGGTCCCTCAGCTGTCATGGTTGTTAAAGTTGCGGATGGCAATCTATCTCCTACTTGTATAGTCATTTATTCTCCTTATAGATTATTTAAATATTGTTTCATCAAAATTGAACTCTTAAGTGATTATTAAACACCAAAATTAAGTTTGAATGGTAGTGTAGCAACGAATTCAATTCTTTGTTTAGCAAAGTTATCATAAATACGATAAAAATTGGTCTTAATAAAATGGCTGGTTTATTTAATTTTGGTGTTATCTAAATAGGTGTTATACTCTAGTAACACACCTATAGAAACAGAGGTTAATATGTTTAAACATTTATCAATTAGTTCCAAAGCATTACTTGCTAGTTTTGTTCTATTTTCAGTATCAATCTTTTCTGAAAACCTGGAAGACATTTATGAATTAGCCTTAAATAATGATCCTTTAGTAAAATCAGCAGAAGCGACGTACCGTGCAGGTCAAGAATACAAAGTACAAGGAAGAGCAGGCTTATTACCGAATTTAAGTGTGTCCGGATCAACAAATTGGAATGAATACAGGGTTTTAGATGAGCTAAGAGATGAATATAACTCCAATAACTATTCTGCAACTTTCTCACAGCCCCTTTTTAGGATGGATAGGTGGTTTAAATTTAGACAAGGAAAAAACTTAAGTAAAGGTGCTGCTGCAGAGTTTGCTTATCAGCAACAAGAAACTATGGTTCGAGTTGCAACATCTTACTTCAATGTTTTAAATGCGATAGATAGCTTAAATGCCGCTAAGGCTGAAGAAAAAGCAATTGGAAAACAAAAAGATCTTGCGAAGAAAAGGTTTGAGGTTGGATTGGCTGCGATTACTGAACTGCAAGAAACTCAAGCTGCTTATGATTTAACCGTCGTATCTACAATAGCAAGAGAAGCGCAGCTAGATTCAGCTAAAGAAGGCCTATCGGCAATTATTGGAGCTGATGCCCCTCTTCTCTCTCCTTTAGCAGATGATTTCGAGATTTCTTTGCCTGATCCTATTGATAGGAAGTCTTGGGTAGATTTAGGTCTTAAAAATAACAATAGATTAATTGCTTCGAGATTTCAAAGAGACGCCGCAAGGAATAATGCCAGAGCCAGTGGCGCCGCCCACCTTCCTCAAATAGACATTATTGGCAGAAACACTAGAAGCACATCTAAACAAGGAAAATTTGGTGGGTTCATCCAAAACCCTCTGTTTGGAATTGAACAGGACACAAGACAATACGGTATTCAAATGAATATACCTCTGTTTGCCGGAGGAGCAATAAGCTCAGGAAGAAGGCAGGCCTGGGCTAACTATGATCAAAGTAAGGAACAAGCCATTTACCAAGAAAGAGCAGCTATTAGAGATATAAGATCTAATCATTTTGGCGTGCAAACTCAAGTTGCTAATGTAACTGCCAGAAAGCAAGCCCTAACTTCAGCCAAGTCGGCTCTTGAAGCTACTAAAGTGGGTTATGAAGTAGGCACAAGAAATACAGTGGATCTTCTTGATGCTCAAAAAAGAGTATTTTCTGCTCAAACTGACTACGCAAATTCCAGATATGAATACGTTATAGCAATGCTTAGATTAAAAGCTTCCGTCGGCTCATTAAATCCAGGGGATTTAATCTCGATAAGCAACAGAATGGAATAAAGCATGAAGCACTTATTGTTTGCATTGCTTCTGGGTGTTTCTTTAAATCAAGAAATTCTCTCTGATGAAGTAGCACCGGGAGTCTTAAGAACCCCAGATGATCGATTTGAAAATTTGCAAGATTACCCTTTTGAAGCAAATTACATGGAAATAGATGGTCTGAGGATTCACTATCTAGATGAGGGGCCTAAAGATGCTGACCCAATAATTCTTTTCCATGGTGAACCAACTTGGAGTTATCTATTTAGAAAAATGATTCCTGTTCTAACAGAAGCTGGTTATAGAGTGGTAGTCCCTGATATGGTTGGCTTTGGTAAGTCAGATAAATTTGAATCAAAGTATGACTACAGTTACAAGCATCATGTGGATGTAATGAAAGAACTTGTAGAAAGACTAGATTTAGAAAATACTACCCACTTTGGACAGGACTGGGGAGGACTTGTTGGCCTAAGGGTTGTAGCAGAAATGCCTGATAGATTTGCGCAAGTTGTTGTTTCAAACACCGGTATGGTTGCAGGCGAAGGCATAAGAGCTTGGTTCACACAGCTTATTATGAAACTCTCAGTTTGGTGGAATGGACCAATTACTTTTGAAGAGCTTAAAATGGCTGCTCGAGGTGCGCTTAACTCCGACAATCCTTCAAGTGGTGATGGTATTTCAATGTTCACAAAATGGATAGCGCACTCTTATTATTCTAAAGATATGGACGTAGTGGGTATCATTGAAACTTTCGGGGGGTTAAATCTTACTGAGGAAGAAAGGAGGGCTTATGAAGCGCCCTATCCTTCTGGGAGATATAAAGCTGGAGCTCACGTCTGGCCTTACCTGATACCAACTCAACTAAAAGAAAATGAAAAGTACTGGAAAGAGGTTTATGAAAAATGGGATAAACCTTTTCTAGTTGCTTTTGGAGGCGAAGAAAGAATAACAATAAGAATGAAGGATGATTTTGTAAATCGAATTCCTAATCCAACAGTAATAACTTTAGGTGGCGCTGGGCATTTTGTTCAAGAAGAAGTGGGGCCAGAACTGGCCGAGATCATCATAAATTTTATAGAAGGAAAAGAAGTAACTGATTTAATGGCTTCAACAGATTAATATCTCAAAGTGCCTGAATTACCGGAAGTAGAAACAACTCTACGAGGAATAGAACCTCACATATTAAATAAGAAAATTACCTCAATAACTGTTAGAAATCCTTCTTTACGTTGGCCAGTTCCAACAAATAGTCTAAAAGCTAGTCTTATCAGTAACTCTTTTTTATCTATAAAAAGAAGAGGGAAATACCTTATCCTCGAAAGCTTAAACGGTTTTGTGCTTATTCACCTAGGGATGTCGGGATGTCTTAGAATATTTGATAATAAATCTCCACACGAGAAACACGATCATATAGACATTAGTTTTGATGATAACTCTATCTTGAGATACACAGACCCCAGACGCTTTGGATCCTTTTTGTGGACAACAGAACCTGAGTCCCATGTCCTGATAAGTAAGCTTGGACCAGAGCCCTTGGGCAATAAATTCTCAGGAACATATCTTTTTGAAAAATCTAGAAAAAAGAAAATGCCAGTGAAGAACTTTATTATGGATTCACAAATTGTTGTGGGTGTAGGAAATATATATGCGAGTGAAGCGTTATTTCTCGCAGGCATAAGACCAAAGAAATATGCTGGGAAAGTTACCCATAATCAATATGAATCGTTAGCTTTAGAGATACGTAATTTACTTAATAAGTCTATTGAAAAGGGAGGAACAACATTAAGAGATTTCGTGGGAGGAGACAGTCAACCTGGTTACTTTAAACAACAATTAAATGTTTACGGAAGATCTGGACAAGAATGTAAAGTTTGTGAAAGTATCCTAAAGAATCTAAAAATAGGACAAAGAGGTAGTGTTTACTGTCCTAAATGCCAGAATTAATTCTAGAGCTTAAAACGTTTTTTAAGAGCGTCTTCAATAATAGGGTCAACAAAAGAAGAAATCTCCCCACCCATTGAAGCGATCTCTCTTACCAAGGTGGATGAAAGAAAAGAAAATTTAGCTTTTGGGGTTAAGAATATGCTTTCAAGATCAGGAGACATTGCTCTATTCATATTTGCTAATTGAAGTTCATACTCAAAATCAGAAACCGCTCTAAGACCTCTAATTAAGATATTACTTTCTTCTTCTTTTGCTAGATCTACCACTAAACCAGTAAATCCTATGACTTTAATGCGTTTATTTCCTTCAAAAATTGTTTCTATATGCTCTATTCGCTCTTCTAATGTGAATAAAGGAGTTTTTGATTCGCTAGTAGCAATTGCTACGGTTACCTCATTAAATAAATGAAGGGCTCTTTCTATAAGGTCTATATGACCCAAAGTAACAGGATCAAAGGTTCCAGGGTATAAAGCTTTTGCCATTTTTAGCTCCCAATTAATATCAAGCCAGTGCATTCTCTCATATTTACTAAATTAATAAATAACATGATTGATAATCATTATTTTACCTAAAAGGAGTGATGATTCTTTTTGATGTATGAATGTGTAGCGCTGAATTAAAAAATCTGTAAAATTTAACTTAGCGCTAACAGACTAAAAATAAAATATTTTAATACTAGGGGAAATTAGACATGACTAATGATACTGAAGGCAAGTGTCCTGTAATGCACGGCTCTCTTTCGAGCAATGATAACTCTGGCACATCAAATAAAGACTGGTGGCCTAATCAATTAAATTTGAGTATTTTGCATCAACATGACAAGAAATCTGATCCTATGGACGATGGCTTTGACTATGGAGAAGCTTTTAAACAGCTTGATTATGATTCTCTAAAAAGAGATCTCAATGACCTTATGACTGACTCCCAAGAATGGTGGCCAGCTGATTATGGTCATTATGGGGGTTTCTTTATACGTATGACTTGGCATGCAGCAGGCACTTACAGAACTGGCGATGGACGAGGTGGCGGTGGCACAGGAGCTCAGCGTTTTGCCCCATTAAACAGTTGGCCTGACAACGGAAACTTGGATAAAGCACGAAGACTTCTTTGGCCAATTAAACAAAAGTATGGTGAGAAGATTAGCTGGGCTGATTTATTAATCCTAGCTGGTAATGTTGCTATCGAGTCTATGGGAGGCAAAACTTTTGGCTTTGGAGGCGGAAGACCAGATATTTGGGCTCCAGAAGAAGATATTAATTGGGGTGCAGAGAAAGAATGGCTCACCAATGAGCGTTACAGCGGTGAAAGAGATCTAGCCAATCCTCTCGGTGCCGTCCAAATGGGTCTAATCTATGTTAATCCTCAAGGCCCAGACGGCGACCCTAATCCGGTTGCTAGTGCAGTGGATATTCGTGAAACATTTGGTCGCATGGCAATGAATGATGAAGAAACGGTTGCTCTTGTTGCAGGAGGTCACACTTTTGGGAAAGGTCATGGTGCCGGTCCTGATGATAATGTTGGCAATGAACCGGAAGGTGCTTCAATTGAAGAAATGGGCTTTGGATGGACCAGCTCTTACGCTTCAGGAAAAGGAAGCGATACTATAACCAGTGGTTTTGAAGGTTCCTGGACTGCTAATCCTACGCAATGGGATAACGGTTATTTCGATTTATTGTTTGGTTACGAATGGGAACAAGCAACAACTCCGGCTGGAGCAATTGTTTGGCATGCAATAGATCCCAAAGATGAAGATCTAGCTCCCGATGCAGAGGACTCAAGCAAAAAAGTACCAACTATGATGACTACAGCCGATATGGCGATGCGTGAAGATCCTGCCTACAATAAAATTTCTAAACGCTTTCATGAAAATCCTGATGAATTTGCTGATGCATTTGCTAGAGCTTGGTTCAAATTATTGCACAGAGACATGGGACCTAAATGTAGATATTTAGGACCTGAAGTGCCTGAAGAGGAACTTATCTGGCAAGACCCTGTTCCTGAAGGAAATGCTGATTATGATGTAATGGCTGCCAAATCTAAGATTTCTGATAGCAACTTAACTGTCCAAGAAATGGTAGAGACAGCCTGGGCCAGTGCTTCAACTTATAGAGGGTCTGACATGAGAGGAGGCGCCAATGGTGCCAGAATCCGTCTTGCTCCTCAAAAGAACTGGGATGCTAATAAGCCGGAGCAATTACAAAGGGTATTGGGTGTACTTGAACCAATCGCTGCTGAGGTAGGTGCTTCAATTGCAGATATCATCGTCTTAGCTGGCAATGTAGGTATCGAAAATGCATCTGGGGCAAACGTTGAGTTTACACCAGGCAGAGGAGATGCTTCTCAAGATCAGACTGATATAGAATCTTTCGAAGTCTTAGAGCCAGTTTCTGATGGATTTAGAAACTACCATCAACCTGATGCTGTTGTTAATGCAGAAGAGATGATGCTAGATAGAGCACAATTACTTGGGCTTACTGCTCCTGAGATGACTGTCCTAGTAGGAGGAATGAGAGCCTTAGGAATTAGCTCAGATGGACATGGTGTTTTCACTGATAATCCAGGAAAACTTACTAATGACTTCTTTGTTAACTTACTTGATATGCAAGTTGAATGGCATACCACTGGGAATAACTCTTACGAAGCAAAAGTTCGATCTTCTGGTGAATCTGTTAGAACAGCAACTAGAGTTGATCTTGTCTTTGGTTCTAATTCACAGCTCAGAGCTCTTGCTGAAGTATATGCAAGTGATGATTCTCAACAAAAATTTGTTGATGATTTTATTAAGGCCTGGAACAAGGTCATGAACCTGGATCTCTTCTGATCTGAAGAACTAAAAAAGGGCTCCTGTTTTATTGAATAGGAGCCCTTTTTTTTATCTTGAGCTTTTCTCTATTCCACGATCTATAACCGAAATAGATAATAACTAGATATCCTGCGAACAGTAAAGCCGTCAAATTTAGATCTCTAGATAGGAATAAAAATATAGAAATAAAATCTATTACAAACCAATAAATCCAATTCTCTATTAATTTCTTAGCTACCATGTAAGTAGCTACAACAGCACCCCAAGTAGTGAGAGCATCAAAGAATGGCAAAGCTGCATCAGTATATTCTTCAAGAACAAAACCAGAAGATAATGAAAGTACTAAAATTAAACTTATTGCTTTGAAGTGATTTAACTTATTCCAGCTCCTTACAATGAATTTGGACTCATTGGATTTCCATTGCGACCATCCGTAGAAACCCATGACTATATAGAAAATTTGTAAGTAGGCCTCCATATACAAACCAGCTGAATACATTATAAAAAAATACAAAAATGAACTGAGGATAGCTGCTAACCAACAAAGAATATTCTGCTTCACAGCCAGTACCAAATAAAGTACCGCCAGAAAAACAGCAATGATTTCCAATTTAAAGGTTGTTGAAAAAATTAAAAATCATAGCGTAGAGAAACTCCAGAATACCTAGGGTCTCCATGTCTTTCATAAAGCGTATCTTGAAAGTCGGGGGGTTCATTACCAAAATAAAATCCTCTTACTGAGTAGTACCTATCAAATGCATTTCTTACCCAAAACTCTGCGTTCCACTGATCCTTTTGATAGCCCAAACTGAGATTAGTTAAAGAATAAGATTTTGATTTATTGTCATGCGAATCAGAGTAGTAAAAACTGCTTTTTCCTGTCACATCTAATCTTAAATAGTAATTCTGAGCAGGGTTCCAATTCATACCGACTGCATAGCTTCTCTTTGGAGCATGAGCTTGGGCTCTGCCTTCAAGATCGGTCCTAGACTTCCAATTTTTGATTTCAGTCTCCAATAAGCCTAGGTTAGCAAAAACGTTTACGCTCTCGTTCAAGTCCACGGTCATGTTGACCTCTAATCCATAATTAACTCCCTCTGCTGCATTTTTAGTTAAAAAGGAAAAAGTATTTGGATCGGAAGGATCTACCTGTGTTGATACAAGTACTTGCTGATCTTCCCTGTCAGAATAAAACATCACGGCAGAAAAATTTATCCTTGAATCCATTGCCCTGGAGTTTATCCCCAATTCATAATTGGTAAGGTATTCGGGATCATACAAAAGATTATTATTTAAAGAGTCCGGGGCGAGACCCAAGCCAAGATTGAAACCTCCTTGTTTATAGCCTTTAGCAATACTTGCAAAAATATTTGTGTCATTTTCTATTTTTTTAATCAGAGATATCTTGCCTCCAGACATGTTATTCGAAGGATTGAACTCATCCCCAAGAGTGTCTGAATATTCTGATTCCCAATCCTCCCATCTCATCCCTAAAGATAATTTTATAGTCTCAGATAACAAGTAATCTATATTGCCAAATACAGAGGAGTTTTCTGACTTATACTTACTCAAAGAAGAAGATGAACTTGCATAAGGTCCATAAGGATCAGATGGATCTCCATAATTTCCATCGTCCTTTTTTAGATTAGATTCCTTAATTTCTAAGTAACTAACTCCAAAGATCCATTCAATTTTTTTATTTCTTTTTAAATCAGCTGCATCTGAAACCAACCTAAATTCTTGACCAAAAGTCCTTCTATCTCTGAGAGTCTCGGAAAAGTAATCATATATAAATGGACTCCAAGAGTCCTCATTCCCCCAATCTGCATCATAACTAAAGATGACATCAGTATCAGTTGAACTTGTTAAGCTTTGTATTTCAAAACCTTCGAGGTCTTGAAATATTTTTAGACCATATGAGCTTGTTTTTTGAGAGTCCATTCCCGGTCTATCTGAAAGAGTATTTAAACTTCCATCAAGGGTCCAAATATCCGCAGGATCATTCAGATCCACTCGTGAAACTAATAATTTGATGGTAGTTTTTTCAGAAGGTTCCCAGTTTATTTTTAATCTACTTGTAGATTCGTCTTTTCTCGAAGTGTCTGATTGCTTTAAATAAAGATTTTTTCTAAATCCATCTTCTTTATCTTTTCGAAAAGCAAGCCGATAAGAAATATTCTCGTTTTCTTTAAAAGGACCTCCAAACGCTAAGCCAGTGCTTTTTATCCCATAAGAACCCAAAGTTATTTCACTATTTGCTTCAAACATTTCTGTGGGTTCTTTGGTTCTTATATATATCAAACCAGCCAAGGCATTTGCTCCAATCCTAGAGCCTTGAGGGCCACGATGAATTTCTATTTGTTCTACATCAAAAGTTGTAGCTATTCCTCCTTGCCCTGAATAATCAATATCATCAATGAGAAATCCAACAGAAGAATTGGGCGTTCCTTGATATCCAGATCTTTCGCCAATTCCTCTGATCTGAAAATATCTAGCTCTGGAGTCACTAGCTGCAAAATTTAAATTAGGAACGAAATAAGAGAGTTGTTCAAAGTGCTTCATTGATTGAGACTTAATTATTTGTTCATAAAGCAAAACAACACTTGAGTCTTCTTGGTCTGCTGAAACTTGTCTCCAGTCTCCAAGAACAACGATTTCTTCGAGAGTTTCAGAAACTATTTCTCTGCTAAATAAAGAAAGAAAGAAAAGAATTAAGATAAACGTTCTATTTTGAGTAAACATGCAATTCCTCCGCCATTATTGTATGGATCAGGTTCAAAGGGTTTCTTCTCAGATCTCAGGTCAATGACCGCCCCTTTACATTGACGCTTATGTTATTGATCTCTGAATAAAAGTCTAGATAGTTTTGAATTATTTATAATGTATGTTTTATTTCTTCAGCAACCTTCTTTAAGATACCTGCCTTTAAAACAATACCTCAAGAAATTAATGACAGAACTAAAGATAGAAGACTTATTAAGTGCAGATGAATACGATAAAAAAAGAGATGAGCTTCTATCAATAGCTAACTCTCAAAGTGAATTAAGAACTGTGCTCATAGGCAATAACGTAAGTTTGTTGTTCGAAAATAAAGAAACGGTTCAAAGCAAGCTTCAAGAACTTCTAAGGAATGAGAATGTCATTCAATCTGAGAAAATTCAAAAGAAACTTTCTATCTATCAATTGCTCTTGCCGGATACAAATAGTCTCAAGGCCAGTATGTCTATAAATTCTGATGAAGAAGAAAAAAAAGGAATCGATAAAAGAGTTTGGATTCAAATAGGAGAAAATGACAGAGTCTTTGGCAGTCCATCTACGAATTTAAACCAGGCTGATGGTGAAGACTATGGAGGGGTCTTTGTTCTAGAATTTGATTTAAGCAATCTTATGGTTAAAGATTTCCAACTAGGAATGATTTTGTATGCAGGCATAGATCACCCTAAATACAATATTAGAACGAAAGAAATTCTTAAACAAACCACGGCTTCCTTAGCAAAAGGTTTACTCTAGATCTTAAAGATTAATTAATCCAAAAGTGTGCTGTTATTATTGATTACAAAAGATTAGAATGCCGCGCAATGAAGCTAAAAGAACTAAAAGAACTAATAGAAGGTTGTCATCCAGAGGATCTAAATAATAATCTAGAGGCAGTTGTTGTCACAGCAAATAACAATATATTTTCAACAGAGAGTATAAGATTGGATACGGATTCAGGAAGAATCATTATTGCTGCAAAAAGCTCAGATCACTTTGAAGTGAATAATCATAATGCTGAAAAAGAAATGGAGTTTGCCTTAAAGATGATTACTAAGAAAAGAGAAGAATCACAGTCTTCTGCACACTAATTTTCATACTTATTTAATTCTTCTTTTGCAATGGTCCTAAGATGAACCTCATCCGGCCCGTCTCCTATTCTTAAGTATCGAATAGAACTATAAAGACCGGCTAGTGGCGTATCTTGGGAAACACCTGCTCCTCCGTGGATCTGGACAGCTCTCTCAATAACCCTAACAGCCATCATTGGAACTTCTACTTTGGGTTGTGCTATCTCACTTTTTGCTATCTTATTGCCAACTGTGTCCATCATATAAGCAGCTTTAAGTGTTAATAACCTGCACATTTCTATTTCGGTTCTGCACCTGGCGATAACATCATAATTCCCACCAAGTTCTGCAATCGCTTTACCAAAAGCAATCCTAGTAGTTGCTCTTTCGCACAAAAGTTTTAGGGCTGTCTCAGCAGCGCCAATGATTTTCATGCAATGATGTATGCGTCCAGGACCTAATCTTCCTTGAGCAATTTCAAAACCACGTCCTTCGCCTAAAATCATGTTCTCTTTCGGTACTCTCACGTCTTTAAAAGTTAAATGAGCATGGCCACTGGGAGCATGATCTGATCCATAAACCGTAAGCATTCTTTCTAAATTAATACCCGGAGTGTCCCTAGGAACAATGACCTGAGATTGCCTCTGATGTTTAGGTGCATCTGGATTGGAAACTCCCATGAATATCATAAAACCACAATCAGGCCTTCCGTAACCTGATGTCCACCATTTCTCTCCATTGATTACATAACCATCGCCATCTGCAACAATAGTGCTTGCAATATTGGTGGCGTCAGAGGATGCTACGTTCGGTTCTGTCATGGCAAAAGCCGATCTCATTGTTCCTTCTAATAAAGGTTTTAACCATTTTTCTTTCTGTGCTTCTGAACCATATTTATCTAAAACCTCCATATTTCCAGCATCAGGAGCAGAAGAATTAAATACTTCTGCTGCCCAGCCCACTCCCATCATTTCAGCTAAAGGTGCGTATTCAAGATTGCTGAGTCCATAACCAAGCTCTCCTGTTAAAGAAAAGTTCCAAAGCCCTTCTGACTTTGCTTTATTTTTTAATTCATATATAACAGCTGGGACTTGCCAAGGGTTGCCCTCTTCTCTAAATAATTCCATTTGAGCTTTGTAGACTCCTTCAGCTGGATGGACATGATCATCCATGAATTTAGAAACCATATTCATCAGGTCTTTGATTTTTTTTGTGTGTTCGAAGTGCATTCTGTTTCCTAAATTATTGGTTGTAATAAAAAAATTTCAAAGTAATTATAACTTCAAAGATTAATAAAAATGGGATATGAGTGAATATAAAAATTAGCTCTTAAAATAGTGATATTATTAGATGAAAATAGACCATAAGACATCGGGGAGAAAACAATGGATTTCAGAGATTATTTAATAAGCGATCTGGTAGATAAAGTAAAATGTAAAGATATATCAGCAAGAGAAATGACTGCTGCAGCTCTAGAAAATATAGAGAAACACGATAAAGTGCTTAATACATTTTGTGCTGTAAACTTCGAAGATGCCATAGATCAAGCCAATTCTCTTGATGAAAGAATTTCGAAAGGTGAAGACGTTGGCCCTCTGGTAGGAATACCAATAGGCGTTAAAGATCTTGAAGATGCTAAAGGTTTTGTAACTACTTTCGGATCGGCATTGCATGTAAATGATCAACCTGCAGCTGAAGATTCAATATTAGTAAGTAGATTAAGGCAAGCGGGTTGTGTGGTTTTGGGAAAAACAAATACTCCTGAATTTGGTCACAAGGGCAAAACAGACAATGAACCTTTTGGAGCAACAAAAAACCCTTGGAATTTAGAATACTCTTCCGGAGGATCTTCTGGAGGAACATCTGCGGCACTGGCTTCTGGAATGATTCCACTTGGAACCGGTTCAGATGGAGGTGGTTCTATTAGAATACCAGCAGCAATAGGCGGCTTAAGCGGAATTAAGACATCTCAAGGAAGAATCCCCATTGGAGGGACAACCCCTCCCGGTTCTGGTTTGCTAACAGTGAAAGGACCCATGGCAAGAACAACCATGGATAGTGCCTTGGCTTTGGATGCCACAGTGGGTCCTGACCCAACTGATATTTTCTCTTTAGAAGGAAGAAATCTAAAATGGGCACAACAACTCTCTGAAGAATTACCTCAAACAGCTATTTGGTCACCCAACATGGGCTTCTCAAAAGTAGATAAAGAAGTATTGAATGTCTGTGAAAAAGCTATTTCTGAACTCCAGAATGCTGGCGTAAATATCATAGAAAAGGAAACTATATGGGAAGACAATCCTGTTGATTCATGGATGGTGTTTTGGGCATCGGCTTGTGCCAGAAGACAACAGCATTTAGTCGGAACATCTGAATACGAAAAAATAGACCCTCTGCTTAGAATGTTCATAGAAATGGGAATGAATATGGACGGTGCGGCTTATGCATCATCTATAGATGCTTGCCATAAACTTGGGTATCAACTTGAAGAAGTATTTAAACAATCACCTTTGATAATTACTCCGGCTACTTGCGGACAAGCACCTAAAATTGAAGGAGAGGGCTATGTTAACGGAGAAGAAACTCCTGCATGGGTTGATTTCACAATGGGAATCAATATGACACGAAACCCAGCTGGCGTTATACCGGCAGGAATACTTGAATCTGGAATGCCTGTTGCTTTACAAATTATTGGTGGTCAGCGTGAAGACTTAGCGGTTCTTAAAGCCATGCATGCTTTCGAGTCGGTTCTAGACTTTAATCATAAAGCATCTGACCATGAAAATAAGTAATGTACCGACAATAGATTTTAAGACTGTAAAAACTGATCCGTCTCAACTGAAACTATTAGATTCTGCTTGTAGAGATCATGGTTTTTTCTTGTTAAAGAACCATGGAATGCAATCAACAATCAATGATATGTGGCAAGCATCTGAATGGTTCTTTAAACAATCTAGAAAGGATAAATTGGCTATCACAAGAACAGAGTCTATTCCATTGGGCTATTACGATAGAGAACTCACCAAACAAAAAAGAGATTTAAAAGAAGTCTTTGACTTCATGTTACCTAAAGTGGGTGGCGAAGATTTTAACCAATGGCCAGAAGATCAAGATTTTAAGAATGTTATGTTGCACTTCTTCCGAGAAGCATCAATTGTTGCAGCACAAACTTTGGATCTTCTTTTTTATGCTCTAAACAATGATCAGATAACATTACCTGTTGGAGAATCAAAGACCAGTAACGCAAGACTCAATTTTTATCCAATTAGTGATCCTTTAGATTCAAGTGATCAAGCAAGAGTTTCTGAACTAGGCGACATGGCTCTGCACCATCACACCGATCCAGGAATACTAACTTTATTACTTCAAGACATGACTGGTGGGTTGCAAGCAAAGTCTAAAGAATCTGGTTGGATAGATATTGAACCTGAAGAAGACACAATAGTAGTCAACCTAGGGGATGCCATGCAGGTCTGGTCAAATGATCAATACGTTGCAGCAATTCATAGAGTTCTTAAAAGAACCAATAATTCTCGTTACAGCACACCTTATTTTTATAACCCCGAGGGCAATGCAGTTCTTAAGCCTATAGAAGGCCTTTCAAGCGAATCAGACCTTTACAAATCTTTTACTTGGAAAGAATATATTCAAGGCAGAGTAAGTGACAATTACGAAGATCTTGGAGAAGATGATATCCAGATAGAAAGGTTTAGAGTCTCTTAGTCTTCCAGCATGGTGCTGTGATTCCACCAAGCAAGGTCTGAAAAAGCCCTAAGATCTAATTCATGTGTCCATGCAGACCTGTGTTGACTGGCTAAGTGGAAATAAGTTTCAGCAATTTCTTTGGGAAGTAAAAGTCCGTCATGCTCCATGCCTTTTGTCTCTCTGAATTTCTGAAACATTTCTGGCCCTAGCATTTTACCGAGTGTGTCTGGTGCATCTACTGCTCCGTCAATTACTATGTGTGCTACATGAATACCGCTTGCCGAAAACTCAGCATTTAAAGATTGGCATAACATTCTCCTGGCCCCCATTGCAGCTGCATGCGAATGCTGTGTTGC
>Ga0209425_10002135_pt1 | contig 22372 bp, 25 predicted proteins | sample COG_05_FD_184749 | JGI IMG/M metagenome (GOLD analysis project Ga0209425, IMG submission 184749) | Pelagic Microbial community sample from North Sea - COGITO 998_met_05 (SPAdes) (version 2) | ecosystem: Environmental > Aquatic > Marine > Neritic zone/Coastal water | place: Helgoland, sampling...
TTTTATTCTTTGTACAGACGATTGCCATTCAGGTACCATAGTTAATGAAGGGCATATGAACCGAGTGATTAGACATGCAATTAAATGTGGTTGTGAGCCAGTTGAAGCAATACAAATGGCGACTATTAACACTGCTACTCATTTTGGACTAGAACGAGAACTTGGTTCAATATCTCCAGGCAGGAGAGCAGACATTATTTTAACAAGTGATCTAAAAGAATTACCCATTGAGATCGTTTTTGCGAGAGGTGTAAAAGTTGCTGAGAACGGAAGCTCAATAATTGATCCGGTGCTTTTAAAATGGCCTAATTCAGTTAGGAATACTGTTAAATTAGAAAAAACATTAAATGCTGAAAACTTTCTTATAAGAGCGCCCAAATTAAAAAATACCGCCAAAGTAAAGATTATTGGTGTAATTGAGAACCAAGCACCAACAAAACTACTAAAAGACGTACTGCCTGTTGAAAATGGTTTTGTAAAAGGGGACTTGGATAAAGACATATGCCAAGTAGCATTGGTGGAAAGGCATCGTGGCACTGGGCAAATAACAAACGGGTTTGTTTCAGGTTTTGGATATAAGGAAAAATGCGCCATAGCCTCTACTGTGGCGCATGACAGTCATCACATGATAATTGTAGGGACAGATCAAGAAAATATGGCTTTAGCTGGAAATCACCTGGCAAGTATAGGCGGAGGCGTTACTGTTTTTAAAGACGGAGTTGAATTGGCCACCGTATCACTAAACATCGCTGGACTTATGTCAGACGCTCCAGCACAAAATGTCGCAAAAGCAGCAGATAATATGATAGAAGCGATGCAGATATGTGGTTGCAAAATCAATAACGGATACATGCAACATTCACTTCTTGCGCTCGTTGTTATTCCGGAGCTAAGGATTTCTGATTTAGGCTTAATTGACGTCAAAAAGTTTGAAATTACCGAACTGTTGGATAAAGCATGACTTCAAAAAATCAAAAAAACTTCATAGATGCAACAGAAGCCGTTACGAAATTACAATGCTTATACAACCAATCTATATCGAACCTCCAAAAAGCTTTTAAATCGACAATGTCCGGTCATAGACCAGACGATAAAATTCAGGAATACTATCCACAAATAACCATCAAAATTGATAGTTTTTCAGAAGTAGATAGTAGATTAGCATTTGGTCACGTAAATAATCCTGGTACCTACACAACCACCATAACAAGACCGAATTTATTTAAGAAATATCTTATCCAGCAAATCTCTCTTTTGATCAAAAATCACAATGTTCCAATACAAGTAAATTACTCAGATACTCCTATTCCAATACATTTCGCTATGAAGGAAGAAATAATAACTGATCTTAAATTCGGCAATTTTGACTTTCCGCTTAGAGACTATTTTGATGTACCAAATCTATCTAACACAAATGATAACATAGTTAATGGAACCCTAAAAAGTTCAAAAATAAAACCATTGGCTCCTTTTACTGCTCAAAGAATTGACTATTCATTAGCAAGAATATCTCATTATACTGCTACCGAGCCCGAACACTTTCAAAACCATGTTCTGTTTACAAATTACCAATTTTATGTTGATGAATTTATTTCTTACTCTCACTCAGTCATCGCAGATAAAAAAAGCGGTTATCACGAATTAATTGGACCTTATAATCACATCCTTAGTAACAAAAATATCAACACCTCTGATAGTAAGAATTTACCACAAATGCCCACATATCATTTAAAACGAAAAGATGGCTCAGGTATAACTCTAGTGAATATTGGTGTCGGTCCTTCCAACGCCAAAACTGCGACTGATCATATTGCAGTTTTAAGACCTCACGCATGGATAATGCTTGGCCATTGTGCTGGGCTGCGAGCTTCTCAAAGATTAGGTGATTATGTTCTAGCCCATGCTTATGTAAGAGAAGACCATGTTTTAGATGATGATATCCCTGTGTGGGTTCCTTTACCAGCATTAGCAGAGGTTCAAATTGCCATGGAAAATGCCGTCGCCAGTGTCACAAAATTATCTGGGTTTGAATTGAAAAATATTATGAGAACCGGAACTGTCGCAACAATCGATAACAGAAACTGGGAATTAAAAGATCAATCTGGGCCAGTAACGCGACTTTCTCAAAGCAGAGCAATTGCTCTTGATATGGAGAGCGCTACAATCGCTGCGAACGGGTTCAGGTTTCGAGTGCCCTACGGGACATTACTGTGTATTTCTGATAAACCTCTTCATGGAGAACTAAAATTGCCTGGTATGGCGACAGAATTTTATAATACGCAAGTTAAGCAGCATCTAAATATTGGGATAAAGGCAATGGAATCTCTTAGAAACATGCCTTTAGAGCGTCTACATTCAAGAAAATTGCGTAGTTTTGAAGAAACCGCCTTCCTTTAGTAAAATAACTCTTTATTTTATTGATATCTACGCATACAAATTATTACATAAGACAAGAAATTTAGTTTTAGTGAATTTTAATGGTCCTTTTTAGGACAAAATTTTAGGGAGCAGCTATATGGCACAGAAGCCTATGACAAAATCACAGTTGATCGCCACTTTGGCAGAATCAACAGGTTCAGACAAAAAATCAGCAGGAGCCTCATTAGAGGCGTTATGCGCGCTTATAACCAGTGAAGTATCTGGTGGAGGCGCAGTTACACTTCCTGGTGTTGGCAAAATTTATTGTCGTGCACGTCCAGCAAGAATGGTTCGAAACCCTGCCACTGGCGAACAGATGCATAAGGATGCTGACAAAGTTGTTAAAATGACAATAGCAAAAGCACTAAAAGATAGTGTAAATAGCTAATATTTGATCTAATACGTCAATTTTAAACTTTTAAAAAAAGGTCGCTTGATTAGCGACCTTTTTATATTTTGGAGGCAAAATTCACTGCGAGTTTTTATATTAGGTATAGCTTTTGCATTAATGTGGTCTAGCGCATTCACGTCTGCAAGAATTATTGTAAGTGCTGCACCCCCTCTATCTGCACTTTCGTTAAGGTTTATGGTATCAGGCTTACTGGCTATGGCGATAGGATGGGCGTTAGGACAATCTTTAAGTCTCACGAGAGCTCAATGGAAAGCTACATTCATCTTCGGAATTTGCCAAAACTCCATATATTTAGGATTAAATTTTATTGCGATGCAAGAAGTAGACGCCTCAATCGCTGCTATAATTGCAAGTACAATGCCTTTGATTGTCGCATTTTTAGGGTGGAGTATTTTTAGGAACCAATTAAACTTTAAGGCCACTTTCGGATTAATTCTTGGGTTTACTGGTGTCCTAGTAATAATGACCACCCGAATACAAAGTATTTCAGATCTTGGCCCAATTATTTTGTGCATTATTGGGTCTATATCATTAGCAATTGCTACTCTTTCAGTTAAAAATGCAGGGTCTGGAGGGAATTTATGGATAATTGTAGGTTACCAGATGATTATTGGTAGCGTTGTCTTGCTGCCATTTGCCTTATTTTTTGAAAAAATAAATGTGATATGGTCTTCTAAACTTTTAATAGCATTCTCTTATACCACTTTAATACCGGGGCTTTTAGCTACTTGGGTCTGGTTTGTTTTAGTTTCTGAAGTTGGGGCTATCAAAGGCGCAACATATCATTTCTTGAATCCTTTTTTTGGGGTTTTAATTGCTTATATCGTGTTAAATGAAGGCGTGGGTCTTTATGATTATATTGGAGTAATTATTATTTCACTTGGAATAATGGCTGTTCAGTTTTCCCAAACAATAAAAAGTTAATAATTAATCATTTCTAAATTGACATTCACCTTATTAATTTTAATGAACTAAGAAACAAAACCTGAGATAATTTCAAGAGAGCCATTACATGAAAAAGAAATTCGAAATCAGCCCCACCACTCGCTTAAGAAGGTCACCCTTTTTTGAGTCAACGGTAAAAGAGGGGGTAACAGGATTTTATCCATATAATAATATGTTAATGCCAACCGGCTTTGGACATCCTGAGCAGGAGTATTGGAGAATAATCAACGGTGTTTCTATGTGGGATGTTGCTGTTGAGCGCCAAGTTGAAATAAATGGTCCCGACGCTAGTAAATTAGCTCAAGTTCTGTGTCCACGTAATTTATCAAAATGCCAAGAAGGGCAAGGAAAATATGTGGCATTATGCAACCATGATGGTGTGATTATCAATGATCCAATATTATTAAAACTTTCAGAAAATCGGTTTTGGCTATCTATTGCAGATAATAATATTGTATTATTCGCGAGAGCTGTTGCTGCTGAAAGAGGATTAAATGTAACTGTGTTTGAACCTGACGTCTCTCCTTTAGCTGTTCAAGGCCCAAAAGCAGAAGAGGTCATTGCGAGTATTTTTGGTGATTGGGTGCGGGATCTAAAATACTTTTGGTTCAAAGAAACACAAATTAACGGAATCCCTTTGCAAGTTGCTAGGTCAGGTTGGTCAAAGCAAGGTGGATTTGAGTTGTATTTGATGGATTCCTCAAAAGCTACGACCCTATGGAACATTATTAAAGAAGCTGGAAAGGCCTGGGATATTGGACCAGGAAATCCAAATATGAGCGAACGTATTGAAAGTGGTTTATTGTCATATGGATCTGATACAGACGATAAGACAAACCCTTTTGAAATTAGAATGGGTAAATATATTAATCTTGAAGTCCCTGATGATACAATCGGTATAAAAGCACTTAGAAAGATTGCAGCTGAAGGTCCAAAACGCCATCAACTTGGCGTTGTATTGGATGGAAATACTCCATCTGAGATTGCAGCAGAGTGGCAAGATATTCAACAAAATGGAAAAAACATAGGATCAATGACCAGTGGTGTCTGGTCGCGCAGATTAGAAAAAAATATCGGTTTAGCACTGATAAATATTGACAGTAAAGTTGGTGAGAATGCGATAGTGAAAACAAAAAATGGTAATGTTAAGTGTGACCTCGTAGAGTTACCATTTTTATAAGAATTAAGGATTGGTTAAATGCAATATGGTCTAAATGAAGAACACGAAATGATTGCTACAACAGTAAGATCATTTGTTGAAAATGAGATATACCCTCACGAAGAGTTAGTTGAAAAAACTGGTTCTGTTCCAAAAGAAATTGCACAAGATATAAAACAAAAAACAATTGATCTTGGGTTTTATGCATGTAATTTTCCTGAAGATGTTGGTGGTGCTGGCTTAAATCATACAGAGTTTACGATAGTAGAGCGAGAGTTAGGCAGAGGTTCCATGGCTCTCTGTCATTTTTTTGGACGCCCACAAAACATCTTAATGGCATGTAATGCTGAGCAAAAAGAACGTTACCTTTTACCAGCTGTGCGGGGAGAACGAATGGACGCACTTGCTATGACAGAACCAAATGCTGGCTCTGATGTTCGTGGAATGAAGTGCTACGCAATAAAAAAAGGTGGAGATTGGATCATAAACGGAACTAAGCATTTCATTAGTGGAGCAGAGCATGCTGATTTTGTAATTGTTTTCATCGCTACTGGTGAAGATCAAACACCAAGAGGTCCTAAGAAACGTATTACGACCTTTTTAGTGGATCGCGGCACAAAAGGATTTACAATTAGAGATGGATATAAATCTGTAAGTCATAGAGGTTATAAAAATATGATATTAGAATTTGATGATTGTCGAATTCCTAATTCCCAAGTTTTAGGCGAAGTAGATAGTGGCTTCGCCGTCATGAACACATGGTTGTATGCGACACGTTTAACCGTAGCAACCAATTGTGTTGGTAGGGCCAGAAGAGTCTTTGACTATGCATTAAATTATTCAGCAGAACGAGAGCAATTTGGGCAAAAGATTGGAAAGTTTCAGGGTGTTAGTTTTCAAATTGCAGATATGATAACTGAAATAGATGCCGCAGATCTCTTAACTCTTGCTGCTGCTGATAGATTAGATAAGGGACTGCCAGCAAATCGTGAAATTGCCAGCGCAAAACTTTATGCAACTGAAATGCTTGCGCGAATAACTGATACCGCTATTCAAATTCATGGTGGCATGGGATTGATGGATGACTATCCCCTTGAAAGATTTTGGAGAGATGCAAGAGTTGAAAGAATTTGGGATGGGACATCCGAAATACAGAGGCATATTATCAGCCGTGATCTTTTGAGGCCACTAGGTGCTTAACAATTCCTCAAGGTAAATGAATGAAAAACCTTAACCGACTATTCAAACCAAAATCAATTGCCGTAATAGGAGGTGGTAGTTGGTGTGAGGCTGTTATTGACCAATTAAAAAATATGGACTTTCATGGATCAATTTGGCCCATTCATCCAAGCAAAAAATCAATCTGTAAAGTAAAAACATATACATCGATTAAAGAACTACCGAGTGCCCCAGATGCCACTTTTATCGGTGTAAATCGATTCAAAACAATTGAAATGGTAAGTGAGCTGTCTAAGCTTAATGCTGGGGGTGCCGTTTGTTTTGCTAGTGGCTTTTTAGAAGCTAAAGCTGAAGATTCTGATGCAGAAGATTTGCAACACCTTTTGTCAACAGCGGCTGGTGATATGCCCATACTCGGGCCCAATTGCTATGGTTTTATCAATTATTTAGACAACGTTTTACTTTGGCCAGATCAACATGGAGGAGTAAAAGTAAAGAGTGGTGTGGCAATCATTACACAATCCTCTAATATAGCAATTAATATAACCATGCAAAAAAGAGCGCTACCAATTGCAATGATAGTAACAGCTGGGAACCAAGCACAAATAGATTTGGCAGAGATTGGAACAAGCTTGCTCAATGATAAGCGTATCACAGCTCTTGGTGTGCATATTGAGGGTATAAAAAACCTTTCCACCTTTGAGGCGCTCGCTAAAACTGCACTAAACTTGGGTAAGAGCATTGTGGCACTAAAGGTTGGAAAATCTATCCAAGCGCAAGCCGCAACTATTTCTCATACCGCATCATTAACTGGAGATGATTCTGGGGCTACAGCATTATTTGAACGCCTCGGTATTGCTAGAGTTAAAAGTTTACCAATTTTTCTAGAGTCTTTGAAGCTTTTACATGTGACAGGCTCTTTGCCATCAAATAAAATAGCATCGGTTAGCTGTTCTGGAGGCGAAGCTTCGCTGGTCGCTGATTTAGCATTAGAGGCCAATGTAATTTTTCCTAATTTAAATAAACATCAAAAAAATAACCTTAGAAGCGCATTGGGTCCTATGGTTGCTCTAGCAAACCCTTTAGATTATCACACTTATATTTGGCGAGATACTCAAGCAATGACTTTGGCTTGGAGCGCCATAATGGATGCTAATATTGCTCTTACTTTACTAATTGTTGATTTTCCAAGAACAGACAGATGTAATTCAAGTGATTGGAAATGTGCTATTGATGCTGCAATTTTATCAAAAAAAAATACTGGGGCAAATGTTGCCTTTGTGTCTACATTACCAGAACTTTTACCAGAAGATATATCAATCAAACTTCTAGCAGCTGGAGTAGTGCCATTATTTGGTCTAGAAGAAGCAATATATGCCGCTGAAGCAGCTTCGATTGCTAAACCAAAAAGTATTACACCATTATTAATACCTTCACCCTTGACGAAAGTTAAATTAGTTCCGGAAGGTTTGGCAAAAAGTTACTTAGCAGACTTTGGATTAATGGTACCAAAATCAACCCGAGCGCGCTCTCCTCACCAAGCGTCTGTTGACGCAAAAAAAATTGGCTTCCCCATAGTATTAAAAGGAGAAGGTTTTGCTCATAAAACTGAAGCAAATGCTGTGTTTTTAAATCTATCTTCTTCAAAAGATGTTTATGAAAAGGCATTAACTATAAAAGCTAATTCATTTTTGATTGAAGAAATGATTAGTGATAACATCGTCGAATTACTTATAGGGGTTATCCGTGATCCAGCACATGGTTTTATTTTAACTATTGCCGCTGGTGGCACTTTAACTGAACTAATAAAAGATAATTCGACAATTATAATTCCAGCACAAAAAAATGAGATAATAATTGCATTAAAAAAATTAAAAATCTTCCAGATCATAGCTGGTTACCGCAGTAAAAAGAAGGCAAATCTTGAGGCGATCGTGCAATCAATCATTTCTATACAAAATTTTGTTGTCAAAAATGCTGACTCTATTGAGGAAATTGAAATAAACCCGTTAATCTGTGGGAGTGTAAAAGCAATTGCAGCAGATATCTTACTGAGGAGAACTTAATGCTAAAATCACCAATAAATACCCGCAAAGAAGATGGAATTCTTGAAGTAACTCTTAACAGACCAAAAGCAAACGCTATTGACTTAAAAACGAGTCAATTGATGGGAAATATATTTCAAAATTTTAGGGATGATCCAAATCTTCGTGTAGCTATTATTACAGGTGCCGGTAACAAATTCTTTTGCCCTGGCTGGGATTTAAAAGCGGCGGCTGATGGCGACGCTGTAGATGGGGATTATGGAGTTGGAGGATTTGGTGGCATTCAAGAATTGCGCGATATGAATAAGCCAATCATAGCAGCTGTGAATGGGATTTGCTGTGGTGGTGGTTTGGAGCTTGCAATTAGTGCTGACATAATAATTGCAGCAGAGCAGGCTTCTTTTGCATTACCTGAGATTAGGTCTGGAACGATTGCTGACGCCGCAAGCGTTAGGGTACCAAAGAGAATTCCCTATCATATAGCTATGGAATTGTTATTGACTGGGCGCTGGTTTGATACAAAAGAAGCCCAAAATTGGGGATTAATAAATAAAATTGTAAAAGAAACAGAATTAATGACTGAAGCGTGGAAAATGGCTAGATTATTAGTTAGTGGTCCACCATTAGTATATGCTGCAATTAAAGAGGTTGTCCGTGATGCAGAAAATAAAAAATTCCAAGACGTCATGAATAAAATAACAAAAAGACAGTATCCAACTATTGATCAATTGTATTCTTCAGAAGATCAGTTGGAGGGTGCTAAAGCATTTGCTGAAAAACGAGACCCTATATGGAAGGGATATTAAAGAATTAACATTCGTTACTCATTTTTTCATAAAACGGTATTGCTTGGTCACAAAGATCTTGCATCCTATTTGATAGGTCTGGTAAAGGCCCTTCCTCAGGCAAAAAACCAGTAGAATTCCAAACAGAGTTGTACCAGTGAGATGCCCAAATCCCATCATTTTTATGCCCCCCAGAAGGCCAATGTAACATCTTAGGATCAAAATTTAATTCTATTTGGGCACATAACTTTCGAAGCTCTTTTTCAGGGTTTTTACGAATATTGTAACTATCAATTACTGGTGGTTTTTTATCACTTTTCTGACAAATGAAATCAAAAATTTCTGCTTGTTGTTTAAATCCAATATCATTTAAAGTTGGATTTTCTCTTTTTTTCTCATAACTCGATATTACACGCGCAGGATGCCTTATAAGAAAAACATTTGTAACATTAATTATCCAACCTCTATCGAAATTTTCTAACATATGGTGGGTTTGATGTTTTTGATAAATATTAGGCTTACCTTCTTCTTTTTGCGCAGTACATGCTGATTTAACAAGTTCGTGATCTTGAAGACCCATTTCCAAAATTTCTTTTCGCATTGGGTGAATAAGTCCAGTTTGTTTTAAATAAGCCGCGTAATAAGGCTCATCCCAAATAGAAAAATCTGGCCTAGAACCAAAACTATACATCAAAGTGGTAGAAAGGTTACGTGGACCGGACCATACTGCCAAGATCATTATAATGTCTCACGCACTATTAAATCTTTATAAAGAGACTGAATTTTTTTTGTAATTGGCCCTAGATCTGACTCTCCGATAACACGTCCATCTATTTCCCGAACAGGCGTTTGAGCACCGAATGTTCCTGTAACAAAAGCTTCAGAAGCACCATAAGTCTCGACAAGCGAAAAGTTTTTTTCGACAATAGGGATTTTATTTTTATGGCAAATATCTATAACTTTCTGACGAGTTATTCCGTTCATGCAATAATCTCCGGTAGATGTCCAAACAACTCCTTTTCGAACAATAAAAAAATTACATGCGTTTGTCGTATTAACAAACCCATTAATATCCAACATTAAAGCTTCGTCAGCGCCAGCTTTCTCGGCAGCTATGCATGCAAGTACACAGTTTAATTTTGAGTGAGAATTTAATTTTGGATCTTGTGTCATTGGCAGTCCCCTCACATGAGGTACCGTTGAAAGTCTGATTGGTCGAGAAGAGACCGCTTTTGAATGCTCCATTATTATCACTATTGTCGGACCTGATTTAGACAAGCTGGGATGTTGAAAAGGTTTTACCTTTTTACCACGAGTTATCATAAGGCGCGCATGAGCGTCTGTATGCATATTATTTGCTGCTCGTGTTTCTTCTAATATGCCTTTGACACCATTTTTGTCCAAACAAATATCTAAATCTATGGCCAAGGCAGCTTCAAACAGGCGTTCAAGGTGTTCTTCTAAAAAAATCCATTTACCATTAAAAAGTCGTAATCCCTCCCATACGCCATCCCCTAACATGAAACCACTGTCGTAAACGCTAATAGTAGCTTTTTCGCGCGGGATAATTTTACCGTCTACATAAATCAAAATATTTTTGTTGCGGGAATCTTCTTCAGATTGGTGAGTGGTAATTTTCTCTATCATACTTTAGACCCCTTTAAATTTTAATAATATCTATAGTGAAGATATTTGTCTTTATCATTTTATACGCTAAATTGAAATTCATATATAGTTAAGGAATATAAAGTATCATGAAAACAACAACGTGGATCCTTTTAAGTCTTTCTTTGTCACTATTCTTTCCCAACCAAGTAATTTCAAAAACGGTAGGGTTGGCTTATGTGGCTGGGGGCTGTTTTTGGTGTGTAGAAGCTGATTTTGAGAAAATTCCAGGTGTCATAGGTGTGGTATCTGGGTACACAGGAGGACAAACCGAAAACCCCACATACAAAGAAGTAGTTAAAGGTGGGACAGGACATTTTGAAGCTGTAAAAATAATTTATGACAAGGATATTATAAATTATAGGCAAATAATTGATACTTTTTGGAGAACGGTTGACCCTACTGATAAACAGGGTCAGTTTTGTGACCGTGGCCAAAGTTACCAAACCGCTATTTTTGTAACAAATATGGCAGAAAAAGAAATTGCTTCACATTCAAAGATATTAGCCCAGCAGATTTTAGGTAAAGAAATTGTGACGCCTATTTTAAATTTTTCAAAATTCTTCGATGCAGAGGATTACCATCAAGACTATTATAAAGGGGAAAATTTAGTTTTTACTCGTTTTGGCTTGGTAAAACAATCTAAAGCGTACAAATACTACAGGAAAGGGTGCGGGAGAGATGCTCGTCTAAAAATACTTTGGGGGTCAGCCGCAATAATTGCTGTCGATTAATAGCTATAAAGATTATTTTGAATAATTATCCTAAGTGCATATACAGCGAATAAGGCAATCAAAGGAGCAAAATCTAATCCACCTGTATTGGGTAAAAATTGTCGTATTCTGCTATAAACGGGGTTAACTAAACGATTAATTCCATGCCACATCTGAGCAACAAGAAGTTGCTGAAGATTTAATACTCTAAAGTTTATCAGCCAGCTCATAATAACATGAGCAAGGATGATAAACCAAGCTATATCCAAAGCCATTAAAATTATTTGTAATACTGAGATCATTTTATTTCTATAAACCACTTAGCCAAATTTAAGCAATAAAAAAATTCTTGCCATAAAGTTAATTTTTGAAAACTACGTTAAAGAGATTGAAATATTACTTAATTATTCATAGATCGAAAAACATTAACAAATGTTTTTCCATATTTGCGACAATCTAAGCACTCAAACTCTTTTAACAATATCTCTTTGTTACTTTCGAAGACAATAATGCTATCTTCAGATAGCCATCCTTCTTTTAAAAAATTCGAAATTGCGATCTCTCCTAAGGTGCTGTGATAGGGTGGGTCCAAAAATACTAAATCAAATTTTTTATCTGGATTTTTTATAATGTTTGTTAGATCATTCCTTCTGATTTCAACCGATTTTGCTACGTTACAAATAGATATATTACTTATCAGAAGTTTAAGAGAGATTTTATTTTTCTCAAAAAATGTTACATGGCGTGCACCCCTACTCAATGCTTCCAAACCCAATGAACCTGTTCCCGCAAATAAGTCTAGTACTCGTATGTTTTCAAAAGATAGGTTCGTTTTCCCATTTTCTAGTAAATTAAATATGTTTTCTTTAACTCGATCAGATGTTGGCCTAAGGTGACTGACCAAATCTCCTGCACCAATATGTGTCAACTTAAGGCCACGGTTTTTACCAGAAATTATACGCATACTGAATTTCCATATAGAATTTTTATAACATAAAAATATTAAATTAAGTCTTTAAAAGTGATTTTAAATCAAACTTTATATCTTCTATTAATTCATACTCAGGCGACTTTCCCATCTCAATTAATCTCTTACCAATCATATAACAACGTGGATCATTCATTGCATCCACTGCTAAAAGTTTGTCAGCCCTATAATACCAATACGATACACTTGAATTCTCCCCAATTCGAGTTGCGATTTTATTATACCCAGTATTTAGGCCGGCAATTTGTAGCTTAGTATCATATTGATCAGACCAAAACCATGGTTGCGGGCTGTATTCCCTTTTATTACCAACAATATTATCCGCCACACATTCTGCTTGATCAATCGCATTTTGGACACTCTCTAAACGTATACGTTTGCCGCCAAATAACAAACTAGCACAGTCTCCAGCAGACCAAATATTTTCATCTGAAGTTCTACAATACTTATCTGTTTTAATTCCATTATCTATCTCAATCTGTGCCATTTCAGCCAGTGCAATATTGGGAGTTATTCCGATTCCACATATCACAAAATCAACATTTATTTCACTATTGTCAGAAAGAATAGCGCCAGTAACCCGCCCATCACCAATCAATTTTTTAAGCCCTGTTTTCTCTAAAATTTTTACTCCATTTTTCTTGTGTAAGCGTTGAAAATAATTCGATGTTTCCTTGGCCGCTACTCTTTGTAAAATCCGGTCAGCCATTTCAACCAAAATAACTTTCAACCCCTTTTTTGATGCAACTGCCGCTGCTTCTAGCCCTATATACCCACCTCCCACTATTAAAACTGTTTTATCTCTTTTAAATTCAGACGCCATTATGTCTACATCATTTAAGCTCCGCACACTATAAACGCCTTTTAGGTTTCCACCCATTGAGTCAGGTAACGAGATCGGTTTTGAACCAGTGGTCAAGACCAACTGATCATAAGATAATTCCTCAACACCAAGAAAAATCTTTTTGGCATACTTATCGATCTTTGTAACAGAAGTTCCTAATTTCAATTTGATATCATTTTCATCATAATATTTTTGTGGCCTTAAATATAACCGATCCAAAGACATTTCTCCTAAGAGATATCCTTTTGATAAAGGAGGGCGTTGATAAGGAATAACCTTTTCATCACCAATTAAAGTAATAGAACCTTTAAACCCATTTTTTTTTAATTTTATTATTAAAGATGCTCCCGCTTGGCCTGCACCAATAACGATTATATCCGACATACGTTTACCCTGACTTAATAGCTATTGTTAAATATTAGCCATACCATTAAAACGGGCAAGCTAAAACGTTTTTAAAGGAGTTTATTATGACAATTAATATTGGTGAAATCTTGCCAAATAGTAGTTTAACTAGATTTAGTTCAAAAGGTTTGGAAAACCTTCGACTACATGATTTCATTAATAACGACAAAGTCATAATATTTGGTGTTCCTGGCGCTTACTCTCGTACTTGCTCTAGCAAACACTTACCTAGCTTCATTAAGACAATGGGAAAATTTAAAGATAAAGCTATCTCAAAGGTAATTTGTGTTGCTGTTAATGATCCATTCGTTATGGCAAATTGGGGTAAAGACACTGGGGCGATAGAGTCTGGGATAGATATGCTATGCGATCCAAGTAGCGCCTTCATTACAGAAATTGGTTTAAATTTTGATGCAGAGCCCATTGGATTTTTTAATCGATCTAAACGATTTTCAATGATTATAAAAAATAAGAGGATTGAAGTATTAAATGTTGATGAGGACTCTGGAACTTGTGATCTTTCTGCGGGCGAAACACTGCTGGATTTATTGTAACGTTTATCTCACACACGGTCTAACAAAAAATTAGATGCAAAATTATCCATATGTTCTGCCAAGGTAATATCAAGTTCTGATACCCCATTTAGATCATGAGTGGTCAATACTACATCAACTCGAGAATAAACGTTAAACCATTCTGGGTGATGATTTATTTTATCTGCAAATATCGCTACGCTTGTCATAAAGGCAAATGCTTCATTAAAATTTTTGAACTTGTACGTTTTAGAAATAGCATTTCTATCACTTAATAACTTCCAATCTACTTCTAATAATCGCGTTAAATTATTTTCATTTACTTTTTTATTCATAAGTTTCCTCCAATAAATTTCTTTTAAAAGGCCCATAACTGGTTAATATCTCATTGTGATCTTCAACCATATTTCTTTCAGCTACTAAAAATTCCTTGATCGCATTATTAAAACCTGGATCTACAACCCAGTGAAGTGAATGTGTTAAAACAGGCATATAACCTCTAGCTAATTTATGATGACCCTGCGCGCCCGCCTCAACCCTCAAGAAGCTATTCTCAATTGCATGCTCAATTGCTTGATAATAGCAAACCTCAAAATGTAAAAATGAGTGGTCTTCCAAACAGCCCCAATATCGTCCAAATAATACATTATTTGAAATAAAATTTAATGCTCCTGCAACATTTTGTCCATTTCGTTTACATAAAATAAGCAATACATCATCTCGCATCTTCTCGTGTAAACTAATGAAGAAATCTTTAGTTAGATATGGTTGACCCCATTTTCTTGCGCTCGTATCTTGATAAAATAACCAAAAATCCTCCCAATCTTGTAACCGTATTTCATCCCCAGTTAATCGGCAGATCTCACCACCATAATCAGAAGCTATTCGCCTTTCTTTTCTAATTGCTTTTCGCTTTCTTGAAGATAAGTTCGATAAAAAATCATCAAAATTATCATAGTTATTATTTATCCAATGGAATTGCTGGCCTGTTCTATGTAGTAAACCAAGCTCTTTACCTACGCTAACCTCAGATTCTGAACAAAATGTAACATGAAAACCACTTATATTATTACTACTACAAAGCTTCTTTACTGTCTCAATAAGGGCTGAGACCCCATTTTTTTCATATCCTTCAGAGACTAAAAATCTACTTCCTGTGACTGGTGTGAACGGTGCTGCTATCTGTATTTTAGGATAATAACTGCCTCCAGCTTGCTGATAAGCGTGCGCCCAACTGTGATCAAACACATATTCACCCTGACTATGGCTTTTAATATACATTGGTGTAACACCAATAACTTCATCTCCCACCTTTGCGGCCAGATAACGTGGTGACCAACCAGTGCCTTTACCAACACTGCCACTATCTTCTAATGTCTTTAAAAATCTATAAGTTGTAAATGGATCAATTGATCTAACGCCAATTGTGTTTTTACCACATTTTTCCCAATCCTCTTCACCTATTTCACTAATACTTTCGTATATAAAAACATTAATGTCATTTACCTCAGGCATCTTTTACCTTTTACCAATCAGAATTTTAATTATTAGCCATATTCAGCCATATAACCTTCAAAAGTTATATTGACAGATTTTTTTCTAGCTATGACTTCATCCTCAAGAGATTTAACTGTCCAGCTTAAAATAGGAACACCCCTGTTTCTCAATTCTGAAATAGCTTTAGCCTCTAAATTTCTAAAGTCATGGCTAACAAAATCACATGAGATTTTATCAAAAAAAGCCAATCCTCTTAACAATGCTAATCTGTAGTCAGAAATCATTGGCCAATCTTTCTTTTTAAACGAATCTGAAACTAATCCGATAGGTAGCTGACCACCATATGACTTGTAGGCCTTTAGCGAATGAGGGTTGAAAGACATGACAGCTGCAGGGCCACGATATGTCGATAATAGATTACATACTTCTTGTTCTAAAATTCCTACATTTGATCCAAGCGCACCATCTTGATCTTTGATTTCAATTAATAATGGTTTTTTTCCACCAACAATATCTAAAATTTCTTTAAGCAATGGTATTTTATTATTACTACCTTTTAAAGATATTTTTTTCAGTTCCTCAGAAGTTTTATCTCTAATTAAACCAGTATCATTGGTTAGTCGATCTAACTCATTGTCATGAAAAACAATTGCTTTGCCATCAGAAGATATCTGAATATCGATTTCGATACCATAGCCATTATTTAGCGCATTAATTATCGCTTCTACAGAATTTTCTGGACATCCCTTAGATGCGTTATGTAACCCTCTATGTGCAATGGGCACATGATAAAACGAATAATCAAGTTTCATTATTTAATAGAAAATATCCCATCTATCTCCACCGCGACGCCGAGCGGCAGAATAGCCCCTACAGCAGTTCTGGCATGGCGTCCATTCTCACCTAATATCTCAACTAAAAAATCCGAAGCACCATTAATAATACTTGGTTGCTCAAAAAAATTAGGAGTTGAATTCACAAACCCTCCTAGCTTGATCACTTGAGTCAATCTATCTAAATCTCCATCACAAGCCACTTTTACCTGAGCTAAAAGGTTTATAGCACATTGACGTGCCGCAAGTTTTCCTTGTTCAACAGCCATATCCTTACCGAGAATGCCTTTAATTAAACCATTGGGGCCTAACGATATTTGTCCCGATACGTAAACTAGAGAGTCAATTTTAACAAATGGTACATAATTTGCTGCTGGAGCTGGAGCATTAGTTAAAATAACTCCCAAAGATTTGAGTTTTTTTTCGTATTTCCCCATTAGTAATCCCATTTCATATTCTATTTAATTACTTATCAATTAATAACAAAGATCTCAAATTTATTTATGATGCACTATAAGAGAAAGTTGTAAAAAACCTATGGTTAAATACAACACTTAACAGAATTATTACCAAAATATAGTTGTAAATTAAACTTTTTACTTTTCTTTTAATCTTTCTAACTTGCTAATGTAGTAAAGAGAAGTAATTAGTACTTTATGAGAAATAGAATCAAAATTAGTACTTACGTGATCATTTTATGTATGGTTACAACTCTAGCTGGCTGTACAAGCAATCCAACAGGCACTACTATTTTTGACCCATACGAGGATACCAATAGAAAAACCCATAGCTTTAACAAAAGCTTAGATAAATCTTTGTTAAAGCCAGCATCAAATACTTACGTGGCAATTGTCCCAAAGCCTCTAGTAACAGGAATATCAAACTTCTCATCAAATTTAGAGTCACCAGTAGATATACTAAATGGAATTTTACAAGTTGATCTGAGTGGAGTGACTGAAAATTTTGGGCGATTTCTTATCAATTCAACCTTAGGAATATTTGGAGTATTTGATATTGCGTCACGATTAGGAATTTATGGTAAAAGAACCAGTTTTGATCAAACATTATATACTTATGGTGTCAGAGAAGGAGCATATACAGAAATTCCAGCATTTGGTCCAAATACCGAAAGAAGCGCAGCGGGGTTACTAATGAGTTTCGCGATCAACCCTTATGGTGGAGTGTTTAAGGGAGCCCAGAGCGCAATACCCACGAGCGCAAAAATTTTAGACTTGATGGGAAAACGGCATAAATATTCCGATGCTATTGATGGCGTACTCTATCAAAGCGATGACAGCTATGCACAAAGTAGACAAATATATCTTGAACGGATGCGATTCAATCTGAAAGGCAAATTAGATGACGATGTTTATGAGAGCCCATATGCATCTGATTAAGAAACTTTGCCTTGTTAGTTGCATATTATTTTCTTTACTTTCGACTGGCGCTGTAAACGCTTTGAATACCGCTCAAGCAGACAAATTAATTTCCTCTTTGGTTAAAGATATTAACACAATTATAAATTCACAAAAACCTCCGACTTTCATGTATCTAGATTTTAAAAGCGTATTGACGAAATATGCTGACACAAAAATTATGTCCCAAAAAGTCCTGGGCATTGACTGGCGTCGAGCAACAATACGTCAACGTCAAGATTTCCAGAAAGCATTTGAGCATTATCTCAGCCGCAAATATGGCAAGAGATTCCGAGAGTTTTTGGGTGGGGAAATTATAGTAACAAAATCCCGAAAGGTCAATTCTGTTTTTGAAGTTGTATCGATTGTAAAGCTTGAAGGTCAAGTGCCATTTGAAGTACGCTGGTTAGTCGCAAACAAAGATGGTCACCCCAAGATGTTTAATCTTTTTATAGAAGGAATAAACGTAAGCTCTGCAGAAAAAACAGAAATTGGCGCTATGCTCGATAAACGGAGTGGGAGTATTGATAAACTTATCACTCACCTTTGGAAGATAGATTAATCTGGTGTAAACATGTAACCTGAGCTTCTTACCGTTTGTAAATAACGAGGCAGCTTTGGATCAGTTTCAATCTTTTTTCTTAAACGAGTTATTTGAACATCAATTGCTCGTTCCTGTGCTTGTCCTCTATCTCGACCTAATTCAGCTACCAAGTTAGTGCGACTTATTGGTACGTTGGGTTTTTTAGAAAAAATTTGCATTAAAATCGATTCTGTTGTTGTAAGTCTGACTAGATTTTTATGATGCCAAAGCTCTCCACGCTCTACATTATAAACATACTCCCCGATCTTAAACGATTTTTTAAACAATATTTCATCTTCTACTTTTGATGTTCTCTTTAAAACTGCCTGAATTCGCAACAATAATTCTTGAGGTTCAAAAGGCTTAGAAATATAATCATCTGCTCCTGCTTCTAATCCTCGAATACGATTATTGATATCCCCTTTTGCTGTTAAGAGAACGATGGGGGTTTTTAATTCTTTCGATAATGAATTGGTGAGCGATACTCCGTCCTCACCGGGCATCATTACATCACATACCAAGAGATCAAATTTCAAGCTTTTCAATAATTCTCTAGCATGCACTGAATCTTCAGCAAGTGATACACGAAATTTAGCCTTCTGAAAAAATTTTTTAAGCAAATCCCTGATACGTTGGTCATCATCTATAACTAACAAATGATAGACTTTTTTCGTCATTCCCAAATCTCATTATCAGTTTCTTGGCTGATCAATTTTGCGTCAATAATGTAATGTAAAACAGTTCTAAAACCCGCAACTGCATCAGGCCCAGCCGCCCTGTAAGCTGATCGCATTCGATCTCTTTGAGCAATAGATAATTCATTTTCTAAAGCTTTTCCTTTATCAGTAAGAATAAGATTTCTTTCCCGCTTATCGTTTTTTCCAATTTTAACCTGAACCAATCCATCATCAATAAGTGTTCTAAGAACTCTATTTAATGACTGCTTAGTAACACCCAAGATATGTATTAGATAATTGACCGTTGTTTCAGGATAACTATTAATAAAATGAAGTGCGCGATGGTGAGCCCGTCCATAAGAATGTTTTTCAAGAATTTTATCAGGGTCAGCTGTAAAGCTCTGGTAGGAAAAAAACATAGCTTCCACCCCGAGTCTCAACTGCTCGTCTGTCAAAAATAAAATTTGCTGATTCGACTTTTTGTCTTGCATCACTCTTCACCTAATTAAAGATGAGCTTAAGTCAGTCTTATTGACTTTCCAAGGTATGAATGTTAAAAATTTGTGTTTTTATTTCATAAAACAACTGCCTAAAAATTGATAATTTAATATGAAAAGCAACTCAACATTGGAACAAAAAATGACGGAATCATATGATAATCGCGACGGGTATATATGGTTAGATGGAAATATGGTTCCGTGGAGAGATGCTAATATTCATATTCTTACACATGCCTTACATTATGCTAGTTCAGTGTTCGAAGGAGAGCGCTCGTATAATGGAAAGATATTTAAAAGCGAAGAGCATTCAAAACGACTAATTTCTAGTGGTAAAATGCTAGATATGCCTATTCCCTATAGTGTAAAAGAGATTGAAGATGCCAAATATAAAGCTTTAAAAACTAGCGGTTTGTCCAATGCTTATGTTAGAGTGATTTGCTGGCGTGGTTCTGGTAAAGATATGGGAGTAGCGTCCGCAGCAAATCCAGTTAGAATGGCTGTAGCCGTCTGGGAATGGGGAGCATATTATGGTGATGCAAAAATGAAAGGCGCAAAGCTAGATATATCCAAGTGGAAGCGCCCCTCTCCAGAAACAATTCCCTGTCACGCCAAAGCATCTGGTCTTTACATGATTTGTACTATGTCAAAACATGACGCCGAAGCAAAAGGCTGCTCGGACTCAATGATGTATGATCATAGGGGTTATGTTGCTGAAGCTACCGGCGCAAACATATTTTTTGTTAAAAATGATGAAGTTCATACTCCATTAGCTGACACGTTTTTAAACGGAATCACTCGGCAAACCGTTATAGATCTGTTGAAAGCAAGAAACATAACTGTTCATGAACGTCATATATTACCGGACGAACTAGTTAAATTTGAGCAATGTTGGCTTACTGGAACAGCTGCAGAGGTCACACCTGTTGGCCAGATTGGTCCGCATAAATATACTGTTGGATCAGTGGTAAAAGAGATAGCAGAAGAATACGAAGCTCTTGTTAGAAAGTAATTTTTTAAATCAAAATATTTATGTTTTTTTAATCAAATGTACCTGCAAGATCAGCCAAAATTAAGAAAACTAACGCCGTTCTAGTCTTAGAAAATTGCAAAATTTCATCGTCAGAGGCACTTTTCGAAAATTCAGTAAATATCAGATCAAACTGGCGTAAAAAATGGTGAGTAACATCCTTAAAAACTGTATCGTTTTTAAAACGAGAATTCACTTTTTGCAAATTGGTGTTATTATCAAAATTTACTATACCTGAAAGCTTTTTTCCTCTCGTACCATTACCAAAATTTCGCCATAACTCAACTTTCCCAGTTTTAAATTGTATCGAATCTATGTATACACCATCCTCAGACATAATCCTGAGAGAATCTTGTGCGGCATGAAGAAGTTTGGCTAAATCACGATCCAGCAAAGCTTTTCGTAATGAACTCAATCCTTCTTGATCATTCTCATCATCTGGAAAATTAGCTGCTTTTATGAATTCTCCAACACTGAGCGATGTATTGGGTTCGTCCAATGTAGTATTATCTTTTTCTAAGGGTAACAAAGGTTCGTCTTTTAGAAAGCTTGGTTTGGTTTTCCTAAGAGCCAGGTTTTCGATGTGGTCATTGTTTAAATCCCTCCTACTAGAAAATTTTGCAACTTCAGTTTCAGTTTTTTGACTCGACTTTGTTACTTCATCATTTTGCCTTTCAGCATTAGACCTTACAGACAGTCCAGAAACTTGTTGTTGGGTAACGTAAGTACGCCGCAAAGCATCGATCTCTGTTTGGAATTTTATTGTTTGTTCTTTAAGTTTTTTTGAGATTTTTAAACTCATTGAAATAGTTGCAATCATAGCAACAGGTACAAAAACAGCTAAACAATTAATAATAAAAGAAGTCTCACTCGAGGAGTTCAAGCTAGTTTTTTCACGAAAAGTTAAAAAGAAAATGCTAAAAACTACCCATGCAATACTGAGTACAATGGCTGTAATATCAATAAAAAATGAATTGGAATTATTCTCTTTTCCATAAACTCCAAGATCTAACTTAGAGCCAAAAGATTTGTTTCGAAGATTTTCCTCAATTTTCTTAAAGTTAGACATAAGTTATCTCAAGAACCTCATAACTCTTCACTCCTCCTGGAGTTTTTACATCAACACTATCACCCACATCCTTACCAATTAGCGCCTGGGCTAAAGGGGATTTTATATTCAGTAATTTTTTCTCCAAATCAGCTTCAAACTCACCAACAAATTTATAAGTGACTTCAAGGTCAGAGTCCTCGTCAACTAATTTTACAGAAGCTCCAAACTTAATAGCTCCTGACAATTTGGATATGTCTATTATATCAGCCAACCCAATTATAGATTCTAGCTCTTTAATCCGACCCTCTATAAAACTTTGCTTCTCCCGAGCAGAGTGATACTCAGCATTTTCAGATAGGTCGCCATGTTCTCTAGCTTCCGCTATAGCTTTAATTATAGTGGGGCGTTCTACTGAACGAAGTTTTTTTAATTCCATGTCTAGATCACTGTAACCAGACGACGTCATCGGTATTTTTTCCATGGTCTTAAGCTATCTTCCTAAAATTAAACAGTATATAATTTTTATTGTTATCATAACCAATAGAGTCAAGCTAGTATTGAAAAATTGATAATTAAAAATTTTTCCATTAAGGTATTATTAAGTGAGATGCGACTAGATGAAGCAATATAAAATTTGACGTTATGTCCAGCCTCACTTTAGTGCATTAGTTAAATTAGGAACTTCCATTAGCCTAGAT
>Ga0209425_10002153_pt1 | contig 22253 bp, 17 predicted proteins | sample COG_05_FD_184749 | JGI IMG/M metagenome (GOLD analysis project Ga0209425, IMG submission 184749) | Pelagic Microbial community sample from North Sea - COGITO 998_met_05 (SPAdes) (version 2) | ecosystem: Environmental > Aquatic > Marine > Neritic zone/Coastal water | place: Helgoland, sampling...
TTAAAAAGAAAAACCCTAATCACTTGTTTATAAAGTAGTTAGGGTTTTATTATGCGGAGAGACGGGGACTCGAACCCCGGCGACAGTTACCCGTCGACAGATTAGCAATCTGCTCCATTACCACTCTGGCACCTCTCCTTTGTTCATTTGGTTTAAATGAGCGAGCAAATTTAACTTTTCCAAGTCAATTCAACAAGATTTAAATGAAAATTATAAATTCTTAGTTAATTCCTTTACAATTCTATTTTCTGAAAAGAATTCCTTAGCAATAACTTTTATTGATGTGTAAGCAGGAATCGCGGCAATCATCCCTAAAGGACCAAATAATAATCCTCCCATAATTATAATTATGAATATTTCTAGTGGGTGTGATTTAACACTATTTGAAAAAATAAATGGTTGACTTAAAAAATTATCAATTAATTGTCCGATTACAAAACCAATACTTACATAAATAGCTTTTGGAAGTATCACACTACTAAAATCAGCTCCTATTTGACTAGACATCGTTAGGAGAATCATTAATATACCTCCAACCACTGGCCCAATAAAAGGTATTAAGTTTAATAGAGAACATAAAAAAGCTATTACAAAAGCATTAGGAATTCCTAGAATTAACAAGATTATCGTGTAGATAATAAATAGAATAAAAATTTGTAAAATTAGTCCAGCAAAATATCTTGATAGAAGAAACTTTATTGAATTAAAAGATTTGCTAAATTTTTTACTGGATTTTTTAGGAATTAGAACATATAGAGTCCTTTCTAAGATCATCGCATCTTTTAATAAAAAGAAAGAAATGAACATGATAGAAAGAATACCTATAGTTAAATTTCCAAGTGTTTTTCCTAGTGAGTTTAAAATTTCTGGAACAAAACCAAAGTCCATATTACTCAACCAATCTAAATTAAAAATAGTATTATTTAAATCAATGTTAAATCGATCTAAATAATTTGACATTTCTACATATAAAAACTTTATATTTTCTTGAAAGGAATCAATATCTAAAAGTGAAAGGTTTTTTCCTTGTTCAATTACAAGAGGAATGAAAAGTGATATAATTCCTACTATAATTGTTAAAAAGAGTAACATTGTTATTACCGTTGCCGAGGTGTTTTTTAATTTTAATTTATTGTTTAAAAAAATAATAATTGGTCTTCCTATTAGAGAAATTATTCCTGCAATTAATATATATCCTACTAAAACTTTAATTTCGTAAACAAGAAAAATTGCTAACAAAACTCCAGTTACAACAAGAAGTGAGTGAAGTATTCCTTTAGAAATTTCATTTTTAGACATGTTCAAATATATTATAAATTAACGATTGAAAAAGTATGGCAGGCCACAATACCTGCAGTTTCGGCTCTTAATCTAGTATCACCTAAACTAATATTTTGAAATTTATTTTTGTTACAAATCTCTATTTCTTTTTTTGTAAAATCCCCCTCAGGTCCAATTAAAATTGTATTTGATGAGTTAGGTTTTATCGATTTAATTAGAAGGTTTTTTTTAGAATCATTACAGTGAGCAATAAATAATTCATTTTTACTTTCCATATTAACGAAGTCTGTTAATTTTTTTAAAGGATTTAATTTGGGTAAGAATGTTTTTAGAGATTGCTTCATCGAGGAAATTAATATTTTATTAAAACGTTTCTCATTAATAAATTTCTTCTCTGTTCTTTCACAAATTAGTGGAGTGATTTCAGTAACACCAATTTCATTTGCTTTTTCCAAAAACCATTCAAATCTTTCATTTGACTTAAGTAAAGAGATACCTACATGAAGAGAGTAGGGTAAAGGGGTTCTTTTTTTAATGTTATTGATATTTACTAAACACTCGTTTTTAGAAATTTGAGAAATCATTCCCTCAAATAAAAAATTCTTTCCGTTAGTAATCACAATATTATCACCAATTTTTTTTCTTAATACCTTAGATATGTGTTTACTTTCTTCTTTGCTGAACTGAGCAATGTTACTACTTTTTGATAATTCTGGAAGGTAAAACAATTGCATTTTTAAATATTATATCTTGATTTTGCCCCTTTTTCAAGATTAGAAAAAAGATGATTCTTAAATTTTAAATACCCAACCATTGCAATCATAGCTGCATTATCAGTTGTGTACTCAAATTTTGGAAAAAATACTTTAAAATCATTTTTTTCATCCTTAAATTTTTTTATTATTCCACTATTGCAAGATACCCCTCCGCCAAAAACAACATTTTTAAGTCCAGTTGACTTAATTGCACTGGTAACTTTATCAAATAATATTTCAATAATTGTGTTTTGAAGGGAAGCGCAAAGATTATTGAGTTCGATTGAGACAAATTCATTATTTAACTCGCTTTCTTTTTCTATAAATCTTAAAAACCCAGTTTTTAGACCACTAAAACTAAAATTTAAATCATCAACTTTAGGTTTTGTAAATTTAAATTTCTCAGAGTCACCTAATTTTGATTTATTATCAATAATTGGTCCGGCAGGATAGGGCAGTCCCATCATTTTTCCACATTTATCAAATGTTTCTCCCATTGCATCATCAAGTGTTTCTCCAATAACAGTCATTTCAAAATAGTCTTTTACTAATACAATTTGAGTATGTCCTCCAGAAATAGTTATGCCTAGAAAAGGAAAAGTTGGTTTTTCTTCGCTACAATTTTCAATAAAATTAGCTAAAAGATGTGCTTGCATATGATTTACTTCAATAATCGGAATGTCTAATCCTAACGATAATGATTTTGAAAAAGAAGATCCTACTAAAAGAGAACCTAATAATCCAGGGCCTCTAGTATAGGCTATAGCATTTAACTGATTTTTGTCGATATTTGCTAATGAAATTGCCTGACTTACTACAGGAACAATGTTTTGTTGATGAGCTCTTGATGCTAATTCTGGAACGACTCCACCATAAGATTTATGAATCTCTTGGTTAGCAACAAGGTTTGATAATACTTTTCCATCGCATAAAACTGATGCTGAAGTATCGTCACATGATGATTCAATTCCTAAAATGTATGTAGGCACAATATTTGTTTAATAACAAAGATAATACATATAAATATCAAAAATTTCTTAAAAAAATATCGTTTTGGTCTAATAGCTTTTTTAGCATTATTATTAATTCTTTTTTCAATAACGACGATATCTTCAGTTCAAACTTATTTAGCGAAAAAAATTGCTGATAAGTTTAATGAACAATATGGAACAGAATTGCAAATAGATTCGGCAGAACTAAAAATTTCTGGTAAAATTGATTTAAATAATTTTTTAATCAAAGATCATCAAAATGATACATTGATATATTTTACTAATTTGTATCTCAGCCCAATAAGTCTAAATAAGTTAATTTCTAATGATTTAAACTTTAGATCTATTGATTTTAGTGGATTAAAAATCAATATCTATAAGTATTTAGGCGAGAAACAAAATAATTTAGGAATTTTTATAGATAAGTTGACTAATGAAAATAAAAAAGTAAAATCAGATTCTGATTTTATTTACAACATCAACAAGATTAATGGTAATAATTCAGAGTTAACATTCAAAGATTTTAATTTAACTAAAAATAATTTTAAACTTGATAATTTAAACTTAGAGTTATCAAATTTTATAGTCTCTAACAATCAGATAGAACTAAATCTAAATAACTTATCATTCAATAATAATGAAGCTCTAGCCCTAAAACAATTATCTTCAAAATTAATATTTTCAAAAAAAGATTTTAAGTTAAATGATTTAAAATTAAAATATGAAAATTCAAATATCGAAGGTGATTTGGTACTTGATTTATCAAGATTAGATGTTTCCGATCTAAAAAACACCAAGATATATGATTCATTGTACATAGATCTAAAAATTAAAAATTCTAAAATCTTTCCCTCTGATTTCAACAAATTTTTTAATAAAATTAATAAAAGCTACTCCTCCTCTTTTATGTTTGAGTCAAAAATTAATGGATTTTTAAATGAATTAAATATTAATAACACCATTTTTTCAAATCAAGTGAGTTTAATTGAATTTGATTCGAGAATTTCAAATTTATTTAGTTCTAAAAATAATTATTCGTTGAGTTTTATTTTTAAAAACATCAACACCTCGTCCTTTGAAATTGATTCATTAGTACCTGAAATTTTTGGTACAATACTACCATCCTCTAGTAAGAGTATAGGCGATTTTAAATTCAAAGGGTCGATGTCAGTCAACCCCCAAAAAGTTGAATCTGATTTTAATTTACTTGTTCAAAATGGGCAAGTCAATGCTTTGTTAAGTATATCAGACTTTTCAAATATAGATAATGCTATTTATAAAGGATATGTGGAGGGGAAAGATATTAATATATCTAAATTCATAAATTTCAAATCTATTGGAAAATCAAATTTTAAATTTGATATTTCTGGTCGTGGTTTTACATCTGAATTTTTAGATTCTGAAGTTACAGGAAAAATTTCTCAGATTGCTTTTAATGATAAAGTTTTTGAAGAGTTAGATATTTTTGGAAAAGTTAAAAATCAAGTCTTTGATGGAAAATTAGACTTAAATGATCCTGATTTAAATCTAAATTTCAATGGGTTAATAGACTTTAGCAATGATTTAGTTGATTTTGATTTTAACTCAACAATAAATTTAGCTAGACTGCACAACTTAGGTTTTAATGAAACTAGTGAAATAAATGGTGAAGTTATTGTTAAGTTAAGAGGAAATAGCATGGAAGATTTGATAGGAGATTTCAGTTTAAATAACTTTAAATATCAAAACAATGATGGAGTTGTCGATTTTGAAGATTTATCTGCACAACTAAGAAATAATGAGGGAAATAGAATTATCAATATTAGATCTGAAGATATTATTAGTGGAATTCTGATTGGTGAGTACGATTTTACTAATCTTAAATCATCTATTCTTAATAATTTTGGTTCACACTATACTAATTATGTGTTATTAAAACCATATAAATCCCAGAATATTTCTTTTAATTTAAATTTTAAGCCTAAATTTCTAAAAATAATTAACAACAATTTATTAATTGACGAGAATACTTTTCTCTCTGGTAAATTTGAATCAAATGGCAATTATAATTTAAAGTTAGAATCTTCTTTCATTAATTTTAAAGATATTAAAGCGTCAAATGTTAATTTAAATATTAATAATAAATCTGGTTCTCTTTTAATAGATAAAATTAATTCCAAATTAATTAGTGGTACATCTTTCAAGTTAAACACAAACTTCGTGAAAGATTTCTTAAAGGTAAATTCAAGTTACACTTCTTCAAATAAAGAGTTAAATAAAATCACTTTCTCTCATACAATTGATTCGAATAATAATTCGGTTTTATCTTTTTATGACATGGAATTAGTTATTAATAATCAAAAATGGTTAATTGATAATAACAATAAGAAAGAATCACCAGTTTTTTCTTTTTCAAGGAATTCTAAAAATTATAGTTTCACCAATGCAAATTTTATTAGTGGAAAGCAGAATTTAAAAATTAATATTTCTGAAGATTTAAAAAACTCAAATTACTCCTTAAAATTTAAAGATGTTAGTTTAGAAAATCTAACTTCAAATAAAAACAAGATATTCTTTCAAGGATTAGTCAATGGAAATGTTGATTTAATCAAAAGTGAAGAAGAGTATCAGGGCGTTTCTTCTATAAAATTAGACAATCTTAAGGCTAATAATAATGTACTTGGAACAGCTAATTTAAATATTAATGCCAGTAATGATTTAAAGAGTTTCAAATTATCATTTGATATTTTAGAGAATGATTTGAAGGTTTTAAATCTGGAAGGAAAGTTTAGTATTGAAAATGATTTTTATCCTCTTGATTTAAAATTAACAATGAATGATTTTAATATCATGCCATTTTCAAAAATTGGTGACAACGTAATAACAAATTTTAAGGGTTATTTTAACTCAGATATTTTAATTTCAGGAAATTCAAATACTCCAAATTTTAATGGTGAAATAAGAACAAAAGATGTTGAATTTTTAATTCCCTATTTGAATGTTAATTATAAGCTCAATAATAATCCAAAATTTATTCTAACTGATCAAACTTTCGAGCTAAATAATTTTAATCTTTATAATTCCAATACTAAATCTATTGGACTATTATATGGAAAAATAAATCATAATAAATTTAAAAATTGGTTTTTAGATTTAAACATCGATACTAACAATTTATTAATTTTAAACACAAATTATCAAGATGATGTAGTGTATTATGGAAAAGGATTTCTAAATGGAAATGCTAAAATCAAGGGTCCTGGTGAGAATCTTTTTATTAACATTGAGGGTTCTACTAATCAAGGAACTGGTTTAGTTATTCCAATACAACAATCCAAAAATATTGGAGATTTAACATACTTGAATTTTATAAATAATGATGAGGGAAATGAAATTTTTAATTATAAGAGAAATGGCTTAAAAGTTAATTTAGATTTAGAATTTAATAAAGATGCGACTATTGAAGTAATTCTAGATTCAGATGCTGGTTCTAGACTTTTATCAAATGGTAATGGAAAATTAAATTTTAAAATTAATACCGTTGGAAATTTCAATATATTTGGTAATTATATTGTTGATTCAGGCTCATATTTTTATAAATCCTTAGGAATTGTTGATAGAGAATTTAACATCAAGAAAGGATCTTCGCTAACATGGAATGGGAACCCTTACATGGCTGATATAAACATTAATGCTAACTACGAAATACCTGGAGGAGCCAATCCTGCAATATTAATCCAAAACACCAATTTTAATAGAAAAATACCTACTAATATTGATGTTAATTTAACAGGAAATTTAGCTGAAATAGATACTCCAAATTTCAACATTAATTTTCCAAATACTAGCGGACCCATAAAGTCAGAAATTGAATATTATTTGGTTGATGAAGAAAAAAAACAAAAACAAGCGATTTCATTGCTATATCAAAACACTTTTATTGATGAAATTTCCCTTTCCTCTGTATCCTCTCAAGCAATAACTAACAACTTATTTCAAAAAGCGTCTGGTATAATCGATGATATTTTTACAAATTCAGATGATAAAATGAACGTTGGTATTAATTATTTAAAAGGCGACAAAAGCGCTTCCTCCTCATTACTAAATAGAGATCGTTTGGGTTTAACATTAAAAACAGAAATCAGTGATAAGATCTTAATTAATGGAAAAATTGGTGTTCCTGTTGGAGGTGTTGAAGAAAATGTTATTATTGGAGATGTACAAATAGAATTTTTATTAAATGATGAAGGTAATTTTAAAGCCCGATTTTTTAATAAGGAAAATGAGTATCAATATTTTGCTAATGATATCGGATATACTCAGGGAATGGGAATTTCTTATGAATTAGAATTTGATTCATTTGAGGAGCTTTTTAAAAAAAATAAAAAGAAAAAATTAATTAAAAATTCAAAATAACTTCTTGAAATTATACTTTAAAAATTAGTTTGTAATTTTACAGAGTAATATACTTTTATGAATATTAAAAAAATAGCTGTATTAACCTCTGGTGGTGATTCTCCAGGAATGAATACTGCCTTAAGGGCTGTAGTTAGGACTTGCGCTTACAATAAAATTGAATGCATCGGAGTTTCAAGAGGCTTCCAAGGTTTAATAAACGAAGATTTCAAAAAATTAAATACTAGAAGCGTTAGAGGGATTATAAATAGGGGAGGTACCATGTTGTATTCTGCAAGATCAAAAGAGTTTAGGACCATGGAGGGAAGAAAAAAAGCTTTTCATAATATTAAAAATAATAACATTGATGCTCTAGTTATCATCGGGGGGGACGGATCTTTCACAGGAGGTATGATTTTACAAAAAGAATTTAATGTTCCAGTACTAGGCATTCCTGGTACTATTGATAATGATTTATTTGGAACTACACATACACTAGGATATGATACTGCTCTAAATACTGTGATGGATGCTATTGATAAAATAAGAGATACCGCCATATCACACGATAGGTTGTTTTTCGTAGAGGTTATGGGTCGAGACGCTGGGCACATTGCTTTAAATTCGGGAATAGCTATTGGAGCTCAAGAAATTTTAATACCAGAGGAAAGTAATGGAATAGAAGAATTAATTCTTTCATTAAAGAAAAGCAAAAAAGCAGGAAAGACATCCAGTATTGTTGTTGTCGCTGAGGGCGATAAAACTGGAAGTAATGTATTTGAATTAGCTAAAAATGTTGAAAAAAAATTCCCAGATTATGAAATTAAAGTTTCAGTATTAGGTCATATGCAAAGAGGAGGATCTCCCTCTTGTTTTGATCGTGTATTGGCAACTAGAATGGGTGTGAAAGCAGTAGAGTCGTTAATTGAAGGCTATTGTTGTGAAATGGTTGGTGTTGATGAAGGTAAATTGACACTGACTCCACTTAAATCAGCAATTAAAGGTACATCTAAAATTAATTCTGAATTATTAAGAGTTTCTGAGATAATGAATACTTAAAATTTGATATAATCTTAGATATTTTCTTTTTTTTTATCAAATCCTTATAAATACTTAAAAAAATTCATAAAAAATCTCTGGTTCAATAAATTTTTTTAAGTTTGAACGCTTAAATAAATATTTATAAAAATGTCAAAAATTAAAATTGGAATAAACGGGTTTGGAAGAATAGGTAGAATGGTTTTTAGAGCTTCACTAAAAAGAGATGACGTTCAAGTAGTAGCTATTAATGACCTTTTAGATGTTGAACATTTAGCTTATTTACTAAAATATGATTCAGTTCATGGCATTTGTAATGCTAATGTGGAAACTAAAAATGGCCATTTGTTAGTTGATGGAAATGAAATTAGAATAACTGCAGAAAGAGATCCTAAAGAAATAAGATGGGATTCTGTTGGTGTTGATGTTGCTTTGGAATGTACAGGAATTTTTACCTCTTTAGAAAAAGCTCAGTCTCACATTGATGGTGGTGCTAAAAAAGTAGTTATTTCAGCTCCATCCCCAGACGCTCCAATGTTTGTTATGGGAGTTAATCATCACGATGTAAAAGAAAATCAAACAATTGTTTCTAATGCTTCATGTACTACCAATTGTTTAGCACCACTTGCTAAGGTCTTAAATGATAAATTTGGAATAGCGGAGGCTCTTATGACCACTGTTCACGCTACAACTGCTACTCAATTTACTGTAGATGGCCCATCAAAAAAAGATTATAGAGGGGGTAGAAGTGCCCTTGTTAATATTATGCCAGCATCAACTGGAGCAGCTAAGGCAGTCACTAAGGTAATACCAAGTTTAGAGGGAAAAATTACTGGAATGGCATTTAGAGTTCCAACTGCAAATGTTTCTGTTGTTGATTTAACAGTCAAATTAAATTCAAATACTAGCTATGATGAGGTAATGAGTGAATTAAAAAGAGCTTCTCAAAATGAACTTCACGGTGTATTAGGTTTTACTGAAGATTTGGTTGTTTCTCAAGACTTTATTGGTGATGCAAGAACATCTATTGTTGACGCCAATGCTGGAATTCAACTTAATGATACTTTTTTTAAAATTATCTCATGGTATGATAATGAAGCAGGTTACTCCAATAAACTTATAGATTTAGCAAGTCATATAGATTCATTATAAAAAATCTTTTATGAAGTTAATAGTTGATAGCGGCTCTACAAAAACAGATTGGATAGCAATAGATGAAAAGGGTAAAAAGTTGTTTGAAACTCAGACTTTGGGTTTAAATCCTCAAGTATTAACTGAATACATTTTAGAGGAAAGGATTATTAATAATTTTGAGATTTATCAATCTAGAAAAAAGGTTACCGATCTTTTTTTTTATGGAGCAGGTTGTGGAACAGAACCTCCAAAACAATTAATTAGTAAAGTTTTTAAACCTATTTTTGAAAATGCTAATATTGTTATTAAAGAAGATACTTATGCTGCTGTTTATGCATGTTGTAGTCCAGGTGAAAAGGCTATAGTTTCTATTCTAGGAACCGGTTCCAACTGTAGTTACTATGATGGATATGAAGTTCATCAAAAAATAACTTCATTAGGATATGTTTTAATGGATGATGCTAGTGGAAATTATTTTGGAAGACAATTATTGAGAGATTGTTACTTTAATAAAATGCCTTCAGATTTGCAAAAAAAATTCAAAGATGAATTTGAGTTAGAAGCCGAACTAATCAAAGATCATTTATATAAAAAACCTAATCCTAATACTTATTTAGCAAAGTTTGCCAAATTTCTCGTATTAAATAAAGAATTAAAATATTCAAAAAAATTAATTAAAAAAGGTTTTAATTTATTTATTAAAAATCAAATTCATCAATTTGATAATCATTTAGAAGTTCCATTACATTTTATTGGTTCGATTGGGTTTTATTTACAAGAAGAATTAAAGAAATCACTTAAATCCAAGGGATTGAAATGTGGAAAAATCTTAAAAAAACCTATTGATGGTTTAGTAGCCTATCACCAATCATTATCAAATTAATTTGATTTAGCTATAACAGAAATTTCTATTCGGGCACCCAATGGTAATGCTGAGACTTCTACAGTTTCTCTTGCAGGCGCACTTTTCTCATTAAAAAATTTACCATAAGTTTCATTAATCAGTTTAAAATTATTCATATCTGTAATAAAAATCGTGGTTTTAACAATGTTTTCAAATGTGAAATCAACCTCTTCAAGTATCGCTAAAATATTATTCATGACTTTTTCAGTTTCCTCTTGAATGGTTCCTCTAACTAATTCTTTTGTTTCAGTGTCCAAAGCTACTTGACCTGAAACATATAGAGTGCCATCTGTTAATATTGCTTGATTGTAAGGCCCTACAGGCGATGGTGCATTTTCTGTATTAATAATTTTTTTCATGTTTTTTTGTGAGTAAATACTCATACTTGTTAAGATTAATAATAAAAATAAATATTTTTTCATTCTAAAGCCTTTTATCTGGTAATCTTCGTTTGTCATATTTCAAATCGCTTAATAAATCAGATTTGATTCCAATAAAAAAATACCAGGAAGCTCTTGTGCTAAAAGGAACCCAATTAAAATTCATTTTCCAACTATCCAAATCCCTCTCAAATCTCAACTGTGTATAAGTCACTCCTGAATTTTTAAAATCATAGCCTGAGGACCCTCCAATTTTCCATTTTTTTGATAGTGAAATATTTCCAGAAAACATTAAAGAGTTGTTGGATATTTGTTTTTGCCCAGAGTTGTTATTATATGTTAATGAGTGAGCAAACTTAATATCCCATGGCATTTGATTATTGTAAAATTCTAAATCTAAGTCCTCTTCATCTTCTTCCTCATCTTCGTCGTTATCAAATGAGCTATCTGCAAAGTCATCAACCCTTCCAAACAAATCATCATCTCTCCCTCCGCTTCTTGAGTTATCACTTTCTTTTGATTTATCATTTTTAGAATTTTTACTAGCAATTGAAAAACCCATATTTATATTTGCGCTTGTCATTCTAAAGCCCCCACTGTGAAATTTATTAATTCTAATCCCTTGATCATTTAGGGCATATGGATCAAAAGTAGCTCCAACATTGATATTTAATTTATTATCAAGTAGTGATGTTCCTGTTGTCATTCTAACTGGGCTCCAGTTCAGCGAATCAGCTGCAACATTATAACTAGTACTAAAGTTTAAGTTATTCAATAACTTTATCTTCTTAGGTTCTATAACTGTACTGTCCCTGTCTTTTATTTTCGCTTCTAAAACATTACTAACTGAGATTCCAACATTACTAGAAAAATTATTTCCAGGTGCACCATAAAATCCTCCCTCAAATCTTGAATATTCTCTTGTGTTTCCCTCAGCATCTATTATGTATTCATCATAGTATTTTTCAAAACTAGGGTTAATCCCATAACTAACCGAAGGTCTAATTACATGTCTTATCGATTGAATTTTTTTTCCTTCTTTAAAATTAAATACCCCATAAACAGTTGTTCCTATATTTGCACTAAAATTATACTTACTAAATCTATCAAACCCTTTTATAGTATCCCTTTTTCCCAAGGTTTGGTTAATAACATCAAAATCATTTTTTTTAATTGTTTGTCCTGTCCAAACCTCCTCAAAAGTTCCGCCAAGACTAATACTAAAATGTTTTAATACTTTGAAATTTGTACTAATTGGAATGGAATGTTTCATTCCATAACTAGCATCATTAAACATCTCTTTTTTTAAAAACAATGAATCATTGGTTTGAATTCTATTTTCACCTCTGAGTGAATATTGAAGATTTATATTTTTTAAAATGCCTTTTTTCTGACCATTTCTTTTTACAAAAGGATAAATTCTTTCCATACTAGCATTTAAATTAGGTAAACTTAAGTTTACTGTCTTTGTCCTAGTATTTTGAGAATGTGAAGCAGTTAGAGACATGTTAACAGACGGATACCCTCTAAATGTCTTTGAGTAGGAGACAGAGGAATTCATTGTATTATTTAAAAAATTTGGTGTATTCAATTGATTTACGGATTCTCGAAAATAATTACTACTTCCTAAATTTACAGAAGCAGAAAATCGACTATTTGGATTTGATTTAGAATCTTGACTGTGGGACCACCTAAAATTATAGATGTTGCTTTTTGAATAACCAGGCAATCCTCTTTCTCCATCAATTAAGTTTTCAAATCTCAAACTCAAGGAACCATTATATCTGTATCTTTTTCTATAATTTGATTCATTTCTAAAACCATAACTTCCATTGGTGTAATAGTCCCCAAGAAGAGTAAAATCAAAAAAATCATTAAATGCAAAATAATACCCACCATTTTGAATAAAATATCCTCTGTTATTGTTTTGACCAATTGATGGGAATATAAAACCTGTTTTTCTATTTTGTGTTAATGGAAAATATGCAAATGGTAAAAAAACAGGAGTTGGTACATCTGCAATATAAAGATTACTTAATCCAGCAATAATTTTATTTTTTGGAATGAATTTACCTTTTCTTACTCTTATATAATATTCTGGATTATCTTCATTTTTAGACGTAGTAACTTTAGCATCTTTAATAAAATAAATGGAATCGTTTTCTTTCTTTGTCGCCTCAGCAACCACATTCATACCTCCTTGTTCGCTCTTGGAATTCCAAATTAATGCCTTTTTTGTATCAAAATTAAATCTTATTGAATCCGGGTTAACTTCGTTTCCTCCCTGCTTAAAAAAAGGGGGTTGAGATAGTAATCCACTCGAATCTTTAATTCTTCCAGCTGACACCTCGTTTTTGTTATAGTCAAGTACGATAATCCCTGATCTTAGTTCCGTATCTAGGTAATATAATTCAGCTCTATCATATAAATATAATTTACCTTTTTCTTTATCAATTTTTATGTATCCTTTAGCATTTCTTGTGATTTTTCCTAAAAGAAGAGGTTTTTTTACTAGAGAATCATTTTTTGAAATCGAGTCATTTTCCTTAATATCTTGTGAATAATTAATTTTTGCACCAATAAATAATAAAAAAATAAAAATTAATTTAACAATTGGTGTTTTATATATAAATTTCGTTTGCAAGAACAATGATATTAATAGGTAAAATTACATATAATTTTGAAAGATTAATTTTTATGAATAACAACCTTAACAATCTTTTAAGAAAACCATTGTTTTTCTTTTTCATATTTATTTCTAATATAATTTATTCTCAATCTATAAATGATTCTTTTACTGTTGTTCTAGATGCTGGTCATGGGGGGAAAGACCCTGGAAACAGAGGAAACGGATATTATGAAAAAAACATAGCTCTTTCAATTGCCTTACAAGTTGGAGCCGAACTTGAAAAACAAGGCGATATTAATGTTATTTATACAAGAAAAAAAGATGTTTTTGTAGACTTATTTAAAAGAGCAGAAATTGCAAATAAAGCTAAAGCAGATTTATTTATTTCTATTCACTGTGATGCTCATAACTCTAATGCTTATGGTGCTGGAACATTTGTTTTAGGATTACATGCGAATCAAAGAAATTTTGAAATTGCAAAAAAAGAAAATTCTGTGATTTTTAAAGAAGAAAATTATGAGCAAAAATATGGTGGTTTTAATCCAAATAGTCCAGAATCTGTAATAAGTTTAGTTTTAATGCAAGAAGAATATTTAGATCAAAGTATTAAAGCTGCAAATTTAATTCAAGACTTTTTTGTAAAGAATTTAAAACGAAAAAACCGAACTGTAAAACAGGCTGGTTTTATTGTATTAAAGTATACTTATATGCCTAGTGTATTGGTAGAAACAGGGTTTTTAACAAATAAAAATGAAGGTAAATATTTAAATTCTAAAAAAGGACAATTTGAGATGTCAGGCACAATAGCTGATGCGATAATAAAATACAAAACTACTATTACAGAATCTTTCACTGAATTATCCTCAGAAATTATAGATGAAAATGATTCAAACAATACATATTTAAAAATACAAATTTCATCTGGTTCTAAATTTCTTCCGCTTAAGTCATATAATTTTAAAGGTTTAGATCAATTAAGCTATTTAAAAAATGGAAAAAATTATAAGTATTTTTATCAATATACCACTGATTACAAGGAAGCCAAAAAATTTCTAATTGAAGCAAAAAAATCAGGTTTTAACGATGCTGTTATAGTTGCATTTAATAATGAAAATAGAATTTCAATTGAGGATTTTTTAAACATGAATTCTTATTGAAGAATATGATTAAATTATTCATAACTTTGATTTAATATTAAAAAAATAATTTTGAAAATTAACAATGAGGTAAAAACAGGAATTTTAGTTCTCCTTGGTATTGGTTTATTTATTTTTGGTTTTAGTTATTTGAAATCTAACGATATTTTTGTCACCGACAGAACATTTTACGCTGTTTATTCAGATGTAGAGGGTGTAGTTAATGGAACTCCTGTAACTGTTAACGGACTGCCAGTTGGAAGTATTCAAAAAATTTCCTTTCACAATGGAAATAAATTGCTAGTAAAATTTAGAGTAGAAAATGATATTGAATTTTCTATTAATAGTTTGGCTCAAATATATGAGACTGGACTTATTGGTGGTAAAGCCCTTGCAATTATTCCATCTAATGATAAATCTAGAAAAGCAGTTTCTAGTGACACTCTAAAATCTTCAATAGCACCAGGACTAACAGACTTGGTTAATAAAAAAATTACAAATCTTCAAGTAAAAATTGAGTCAATGGTTATGAGTGCTGACTCTGTTTTATTTAAAATCAATAGAGTGTTTGATGATTCAACTAGAGCTAATTTAAGAAATAGTGTTTCTGATTTTAATTATACTATAGCCGAGTTAAAAGAGACATCTTCAGCCATAAATGATATTGTTAAATCCAATAAATCAAGAGTTGATTTAACTATTGGTAATGTATCAAAAATTTCAAAAGATTTGAGTAATATAACCTCGTCACTTACTAATTCAGATTTGGATATTACACTTGCTAATTTTAAAAAATCCTCAGAAGATCTTTCCTCTATACTAAGTAATATCAATAATGGTGAGGGAACTATTTCAAAATTGATTGTTAACGACTCTTTATTTAATAATTTGAATGAGGCATCAAGATCAATTGATTTATTACTTGAGGATATTAGGTTAAATCCGAACCGGTACATTCACTTTTCCCTTTTTGGAAAAAAAAATAAACCTTACAAATCAGAATAGTTTTTGTTAACCTACATTCCAAATATAATTTTCATTATTTTTTTTACAATTACTTTGTTTTTTTTTATACGTAATGTAAAGAGAATTTACAGAAATATAAATTTAGGAATTCCTATTGATAGAAATGATAATAAAAAACAAAGATGGGCTCAAATGCTGAGAATTGCATTTGGACAATCTAAAATGATTGACAAACCAATTGTCGGAATTTTACATTTAGTTGTATATCTAGGTTTTTTGGTAATTAATATTGAATTATTAGAAATTTTATTTGATGGATTTTTTGGTACTCATAGAGTTTTTGCCCCTTACCTAGGTCCCTTTTATAATTTTTTAATTGGATTTTTTGAGATTTTTGCTCTTCTTGTTATTATATCTGTTGTTATTTTTTGGATAAGAAGAAATATTTTAACAATCACACGTTTTTTAAATAATGAAATGAAAGGTTGGCCAAAAACAGATGCTAACTGGATACTTTATATAGAACTAATTTTAATGACCTTATTTTTAACCATGAACGGTTCAGATTTTTGGTTACAAATTAATAGTTCTGATCCAATTTATATTTCTGCCGGATATTTCCCTGTTAGTCAATACTTATTGCCTTTTTTTGATAGTCTATCAATTAGTTCAGTAATCATTATTGAAAGAACTGCTTGGTGGTTACATATTACAGGAATTTTCTTTTTTTTAAATTATTTATATTATTCAAAACATCTTCATATTTTATTAGCATTTCCTAATACTTATTTTGCTAATTTAGAATCAAAGGGTAAGTTTCCAAATTTAAAATCTGTGACTAACGAAGTAAAAATGATGTTAGACCCTAGCGTAGACCCATTTGCAAACCCAGAAACTAATCAAGTGGTTCCAAAGTTTGGGGCTTCAGATGTTTTTGACCTTTCGAAAATTCAGTTGCTAAACGCTTACACATGTACGGAGTGCGGTAGGTGCACAAGCGAATGCCCGGCTAACCAAACAGGGAAAAAGTTGTCTCCACGAAAAATTATGATGGATACGAGAGATAGACTGGAGGAAGTTGGTAGAAATATCGACTTAAATAAAGGAGAATTTAAATCTGATGGAAAACAATTGCTTGAAAATCATATTAGCTCTGAAGAATTATGGGCTTGTACTTCCTGTAATGCCTGTGTTGAAGCTTGCCCAATCGGTATTGATCCACTATCAATAATTATGGATATGAGAAGATATTTAGTGATGGAGAAATCAGCTGCTCCCTCCGAGTTAAATAATATGATGAATAATATAGAAAATAATGGCGCTCCTTGGCCATTTAATCAAATGGATAAATTAAATTGGAAAAATGAATTATAAATTAAAATTAAACTGATGAAAAAAGAAGAAGTTGAAAAAATATTAAGTGAAAAAATTGAGGATGGAGAACATATTAGTCCGGTCCTGCCCGATGGTATTAAAAATTATTTAATTGATATTGATGGCACCATATGTGACGATATACCTAATGAAGAGCCAGAGAGAATGGCAACTGCCAATTTGTATCCCGATGCGTTAAAGACACTTAATAAATGGTATGATCAGGGTCATGTGATCTGTTTTTTCACCTCGAGAACAGAGGATCACAGAAAAGTAACTGAAGATTGGCTAAACAAACATGGTTTTAAATTCCACAGTATGGTAATGGGAAAACCTAGAGGTGGTAATTATCATTGGGTAGACAATCATTTAGTTAAAGCAACTAGATATAATGGAAAGTTTACTGATTTAGTAGAAAAAGAAGTCACTATTGAAGTGTTTGACGATGGTCAACATGATTAATTATGAGTAATATACAGATTAATACATTTGCTGATATGCTAGCACAAGGTAAAACACCCGAAATTCTTTTTTGGGTTGGCTGTGCCGGTAGTTTTGACGAAAGAGCTAAAAAAATTACAAAAGCTTTTGCAAAAATTCTTAATCAAGCTAATGTTTCATTTGCTGTTTTAGGATCTGAAGAGGGATGCACCGGAGACCCCGCCAAAAGAGCCGGAAATGAGTTTTTATTTCAAATGCAAGCACTTACTAATATTGAAGTATTAAATGGATATAACGTTAAAAAAATAGTTACTACATGTCCTCATTGTTTTAACACTTTAAAAAACGAGTATCCTGAACTTGGTGGAAATTATGAGGTTATTCATCACACACAGTTCATAAAATCACTTTTAAAAGAAGGTAGGTTAACAGTCAAAGGTGGTGTTTTTAAGGGTAAGAGAATTACTTTTCACGATCCGTGTTATTTAGGCAGAGCTAACAACGTTTATGAAGCTCCAAGAGAAGTTCTTCAAAAATTAGATGTTGAGCTTTCAGAAATGAAAAGCTGTAAGCAAAAAGGTCTTTGTTGTGGAGCTGGAGGTGCTCAAATGTTTAAAGAATCAGAGACTGGTAATAAAGAAGTTAATATAAAAAGAACGGAAGAGGCTTTAGAAACCAAGCCTGAAATTATAGCCGCTGGCTGTCCATTTTGTAATACGATGCTTTCCGATGGTATAAAAAATAAAAAGAAAGAAAACGAAGTTAAAGTTCTTGATATTGCTGAACTAATAAATCAAGCCTCAGACTTATGATAATACCTTTCTATGAAATGGATAAAAACTCAAGAATATGGGTTTTTCAGTCTAATAGAAAATTTTTTGATGACGAATTGGTAGATATTGAAAAATCACTGTCAATTTTCCTTGAAAATTGGACGGCACATAAAGCCGAACTTAAAGTAGCTTACACTATTAAATATGACAGATTTATAATAATTGCTTTGGATGAGTCTATAAATGCTGCCACAGGCTGTTCAATTGATAAGTGTGTTCATTTTATTAAAGATTTAGAAAATAAGTATGAAATTGATCTATTAGACAAAATGAATATTTCTTTCAAACAAGGGGATTATATTTCCTACAAATCAATTGTTGATTTTAAAAAACTTGTTAAAAATAAGTCTGTTTCAAAAAACACCATAGTTTTCAATAATCTAGTATTAGATATTGAAGAATTTAATGAAAATTGGGAAGTTCCTGCTACTAAAAGTTGGCATGCGCGTTTTTTTAATAGTTAATTATCATGCTTTCAGCTAAAATTATAATTAGATTTATGATTATTCAATATTTTTATTCTTATAATAATTTAAGATGATTAGGTATTTATATTTCATATTTTTCTCTTTATTCTCAACCTCTTTGTTATCTCAAAGTTCGCTTGTAACTAAGGATTATGAGAATCAAAAAATTTGGGTTGACAGCGTATACAGTAGTTTGACAATCGATCAAAAGATTGGACAACTATTTACTATTTGGGTTGCTACAAAAGAAGGGCCTGAAAGGATGGATGAAATAGCTGATATTATAAAAACAAATCATTTAGGAGGTTTGATTTTTTCACTTGGAAACGTCAAAGATCAAGCCATTGCAACAAACAGATTCCAATCTATTTCAAAGGTTCCCCTTTTAATTGGTATGGATGCTGAGTGGGGTATTGGTATGCGTCTAGACGATGCATTTTCATTCCCTTTCAACATGACTTTGGGTGCAATAGAAAATAATAAATTGATTTATGAAGTTGGAGAAAGAATTGGTGTTCATTCCAAAAGGTTAGGGGTCCACATCAATTTCGCGCCTGTTGTCGATATCAACACAAACCCTAACAACCCTGTGATTGGGAGTAGATCATTTGGTGAAAATAAATTTAATGTTACCAATAAATCAATCGCCTATCTAAAAGGAATGCAAAGTCAAGGAATTATGGGTTCTGCAAAACACTTTCCAGGTCATGGAGACACTTCTCAAGATTCACATAAAACTCTTCCCACAATTAATTTTGATTCAAAAAGAATTAATGATGTTGAGCTCTATCCTTATAAAGAATTGATAAAAAATAACCTCTCGAGTGTGATGGTTGCTCATATGGAAGTTCCTTCACTGGAAAAAACACCAAAATTACCTTCAACCCTTTCAAAAACAATTGTAACAAAAATTTTAAAAAAGAAGTTAAAATTTGATGGTCTAATAATAACTGATGCCATGGACATGAAAGGTGTTGTTGATTTTAATAAAAGTGAATCTGCTGATGTGGCAGCCCTTTTAGCTGGAAATGATTTGTTATTGATGCCCGATGATTTGGATCAAAGCACGTTAAGTATTAAAAAGGCATTAAATGAGGGTGTTTTAACAACTCAAAGACTTTCACAGTCAGTTAAAAAAATTTTAATGGCTAAATACAAAGCTGGTTTAAATAATAATTTAACAATTAAACTAGAAAATCTTAGGGAAGATTTAAATTCCGAAAAGGATAAGGCACTGCTGGATCAGCTAACTAAAGAATCCATTACTGTTATAAAAAATGAATCACAAATTGTTCCTATCAAAAATTTATCTAAAAAAATAGCTTATTTGAAGATGGGTGACTCGAACTCTGATGAATTCTTTAAAATGCTTAATCATTATACAAAAGTTGATTTAATTGATTCTAATAGTGATTTTTTACAACTAATAGAAGGTTATGATCACGTAATTGTTGGTCTTCATAAATCTGATGAAACCCCATTTGAATCGTATAAGTTTACATCAACTGAAAAAAGTAATTTAGAACTTATTTCTAAATCTTCTAAAGTTATTTTAACTGTTTTTTCTAAGCCATATGCCTTAATGGATATTGATTTAACAAATATTTCCTCAGTTATAGTTCCTTATCAAAACAACGTTATAACACAACAGAAGACAGCTCAATTAATTTTTGGAGCTATCGGCTCAAAAGGTGTTTTGCCAGTTTCTATTAATGAATCATTCCCCTCTGGAACTTCTATTAAAACAAAACCATTAAAAAGATTAAGTTACAGCCATCCAAATAATCAAGGCTTTGATATAAAAAAGCTAAATAAAATTGATTCAATAGTTCGTTTTGCTATTGATCAAAAAATGACACCAGGTGCTCAAATTTTAGTAGCTAAAAATGGAGAGGTTGTTTACAATAAATCCTTTGGGACCAAGACATACCATTCAAAAAATAAAATTGAATGGAATGATATCTATGATTTAGCCTCATTAACCAAAATTCTTTCCACTGTTCCTTTAATGATGGAAGAATACGAAAAAGAAAACATTACTTTGGAAACTACTTTATCCGAAATGTTTCCTAATAAAAATTTAAATGATAAATCTAATTTGTCTATTAAAGAAATGTTTTCTCATCAATCAGGACTTTTTCCTTGGATTCCTTTCTATAAAAACACAATTGATAGCATTACAAAAAAACCACTAGATAGCTGGTATAGGACTAAAAAGTCTGATAACTTCACAATAAAAGTTAACGAAAACTTATTTTTAAAAGAAGATTTTTTAGATTCAATTGCTTTGAATATTAATAATAGCGAGCTTTATGAAAACAAGTCATACGTTTACAGTGACTTACCTTACTATTATATGAAATTTTTTTTAGAGAATAAGAACAATCGAAATTTAGATTTTCAATTAAAAAAAAAATTCTCTACTCACTAGGTGCGAATTATACAGGTTATAATCCTACTACAAATTTTAATTTAAATAAAATTGTTCCATCTGAAATTGATGAATATTTTAGAAATTCCATAGTTCATGGTTATGTCCATGATATGGGAGCAGCTATGCAGGGTGGAGTAGGTGGACATGCAGGACTATTTTCAAATGCTAATGATGTTGCTAAAATTATGCAGATGTATTTACAAGGAGGGTACTATGGTGGCTCAAGATTTTTCAACGAGTCGACTATAGATAAATTTAATACGTGCTATTATTGTGAGGATAATAACAGAAGAGGGATAGGATTTGATAAACCTCAACTGGATGATGGTTCTTCAACATGTGGTTGTGTTCCAATGAGTAGTTTTGGTCACTCTGGATTCACGGGAACTTATGCTTGGGCTGATCCTGAAAATAATATAGTTTATGTTTTTTTATCTAATAGAACGTTTCCTACAATGGATAATAAAAAGTTATCACAATATAATATCAGAACTGAAATTCAACGGGTTATTTACGAATCTTTTAAGTAATTTGCAGCAATGAAAATTGCAATTGTTTGTTATCCAACTTTTGGAGGAAGTGGAGTTCTTGCTACTGAACTTGGAATCTCATTGTGTAAGCACGGACACAAGGTCCATTTTATTGCTTATAAAAAACCAGTTAGACTAAATAATTTAAGTGAAAACCTATTTTTTCATAAAGTAAATGTTCCTGACTACCCATTATTTAATTTTCAACCCTATGAACTGGCATTATCAACTAAACTTGTTGAGGTTATTAAGGATAATTCAATTGACCTTATGCATGTCCATTATGCGATTCCTCACGCATATGCCGCTTACATGGCAAAAATGATGTTAAAAGATCAAGGGATTCATGTACCAATAGTAACTACTTTACATGGAACAGATATTACTTTGGTTGGTAACCACCCTTTTTACAAAACTGCTGTAAATTTTAGCATCAACAAATCGGATATTGTTACGTGTGTTTCAAAAAGTTTAAAACAAGACACTTTAGATCAATTTGATATCAATGTAGGTATTGAAGTTGTCCCCAATTTTATAGATATTTCAAAATATGTAGAGCAACAAAAGAAATGTGATTTTGAAAAT